>Ga0208683_100060_pt1 | contig 53045 bp, 50 predicted proteins | sample BED_Mat_host_9_1_FD_187141 | JGI IMG/M metagenome (GOLD analysis project Ga0208683, IMG submission 187141) | Extremophilic microbial mat communities from Yellowstone National Park, USA - BED_Mat_host_9_15 (SPAdes) (version 3) | ecosystem: Environmental > Aquatic > Thermal springs > Hot (42-90C) >... | reverse complement strand
CTCCATGACCAAGACGTCGTAATGCTCTGCAAACCATTTGCCTAGTTTCATGAACAAATCCCTCCTGAGGTTCTTCAAGTACTCGTGAGCCCTCGCTAGCTTAATCTTTGCCTTAAACCAGCTGTGAGACAGAAACTTCTTCCTTGAAACACGTCTGTGCAAAATCTTCAGTTTTCTCAACGCTCTTTCATAAGGTCTCAAGTTCGGGAATACTTGAGCGTCACTCGTTGTCAGGAGTTTCTCTACACCGACATCTACCGCTACTACTTTGCCAGTTGATGGTAGCTTTGGGAATTCATAGTCCTCAACTATGAATGAAATATATACCCTCTCACTCCTTGTTAGTTTTACTACTACACGTTTAACTTTGTCCAAGGAGAAGTCCCTATGTACGATTACCATGAAGTTCCCTAGATTTGCTAACCTTAACACTAGCTTGCTCTTCAGTATATCCCTAGTTTCTAATATCTTCCATCCGCTCTGAGGGTAAACAAGGCTGTAGTACTTATGCTTCTCTTTAGGGAAACGTGCCAGTCCTTCGAAGAAACGTTGTCTGGCTTCATAATATCGGTCGGCAATTTGTTGTACTACTTGCGAATACAGTTGTTGGTATTCTTCGTCCTGCTTTCTGAGGTCTAGAGCTGACTGTCTTAACTCCGTTTGGGTTAGTCCTTTCCCATCCCTTTGGTGAAAATAGATATCTGCCCACCGTAGGGTGTTGTATACTTCTGTTGCTAACCTCAACTGGGCTTTCAACGCCCTAAACGTTTGCTCGTCGGTATAGGCTCTAAACCTGAACCCTACGGCGGGCATTAAGAGAAATTTTTGTAAAGAAATATTTAAACTTTCTACAAGGGGGTTATCCATCCCCGCCCTGAACGGTAGATCCAAAATTCCCGTGGTCCCGCGTAATCGGTGGCACTTAAGTACAGTAGGATTTTGGGTCTACCATGAAGGGCGAGGTTTTCCACCCCCTTAACCCCCATTTTTTATAAAAAGGTTCTGTAAGGGGGCTATTCATCCCCCACCTTACGGAGGGGGACTTCCACCCCCTTAACCCCCAGAAAGTTAATCCTGATCCCCATGGCTAAGGGATGCATGACGTTGGATGAACTCCACGAGAGGAGCGGATAAGGGCACCCTCCTGCTGTAACTGTCTAGGTTGAGTAGGAGAGGGGTCATAACCAGGAGTGGAGGAGGATCCACGGGGCCCGTGTGCGGGAGTACCGTCTAAAATATCGCGATGAGCTCACTGAATGAACTCCCCGTTCAAGAAGTTTAAACAATGTTCCCAGCCAGTGATGTAGAGTAACGTCCCGGACTGGGAACATATACTATGTATAGTACTCTGGAGAAGGCCTGATTCCTATGCTGGAATGAGGATATATTCTTATACCTGGAATACTGCCCACTTGGCCACGGCTTTTTACCTCCTTCCCACATAAGGAGTCGGGGGCGGGGCGTGATGAGAGTCCTAATCGCTGAGACATGATGAGTAGCTTGGGAGCTGAGCCCACCCCTCATTCATCTCTTCTCCTCTGAAACTATAAAGTTGTCTCCCTGAAACCCCCCAGTTTCATGATGTTTAATGTTCCCAGTCTGGGACGTGAAGGCACGTCATTGGTTGGGAACATATACTTAAGAAGATGAAACTAATGGTAACTTATGGAATCCCAATACATTGGCAGGGTCATAATTTCAAAGGCGCTACCCGCTAAACATGATGAGTTTTGGGTTGTGGACAATAAAGGATGCGGATGTAGATGTTGGTTCCATCCTTCTAGTTGCGGAAGACGAGAAGAGTAACCTTCTCTGTGAAGTAGTTTCAGCGGGTTTCCCGAGGCATGGGATTCCCGAACGCTTATTACCTCAAAGTCCACTATTTACCTGTGGAAAGTGAACCCCTAATCAGTGAACTTGAGTCCTTCTTCGCGGCCCTGGCTGATAAGACCAGGCTGCAGATAACCCTCTTCCTCCTGAGCAAGGAAGGGGCCACAGTCCAAGAGATCTCCGAATCCTTGGGGAAATCCCAGTCCCTGATCTCCCACCACTTGGCTTGCCTGAGGAATTGTGGAGTGGTCAGGGTGGAGAAGCGGGGGAAATTCTCCTACTACTCGGTCACTGGGGAACAGGTAGCTCAAATCCTGAGGAGGGCGGTGGAACACGTGAGGTCCTACAGTAGCTCCATCCTCTCCTGTGAGGTGGTCAAGGAGGAGAGAGTGGAGGAGAGGAAGCAGGTTCTCAATAAATCACTTTAAAAATCAGCTCTCCAACTCCTGACTTCATGGAGTCGCAGGACCTCAGGGTACTCACTTTCACTTCCCTAGCTCACTTCGTGAATGACGGCACATCCCTCCTCTTCCCCCTCCTCATAGTCTACTACAGCGTGGTAGCCCACGTGAGTGTGGTCTTCTTAGGCGCGCTCTCGGTGCTGTATAACCTCCTCTCAGGCCTCCTCTCGCCGGTTATAGGCAACTTCGCCGATAAACGCGACCTCGACGCGGAACTCCTCGGCTTAGGACTAACGCTAGAGGGGGTAGCCTTCGCCCTCTTCACTCTCTCTTTTCTCGAGAGGGTCGAAGTCTACCCGCTGGTTACCTTAGGCGCCGCTATCCTGGGCTCAGGGCAGTCCTTCTACCACCCCATAGGTGGGGCGATCCTATCCAGGACCTTCGGCAGGACCTCTGGGAGGGCCCTAGGGATCAACGGTTCCCTGGGGAGTATAGGGAGGGCCCTCATGCCCTCCCTGGTAACGGCCTTAACCGTGGGCCTAGGTGAATCGCTGGGTTTAGGCGCCTTTGCTGGGTATATGTTAGTTGTTTCCCTCTTGGTATGGCGGGGAATGAGTACCTATAGGAAGGGAAGGGAGAGCACTAGGAAGGGAAGGGAGAGGTTGGAGCGTAAATACTATGGTTTCCTCCTCCTCTTGGGCTCCCTGGTCTTCATAAGGAACATGTCCATAACGGGGGTCACCACTTTCAGTGGGCAGTTCATTTACGATGTCTACCTATCCAAGACCCTTCCAGGGATATTCCTCACACTGAGTTTCCTCGGCTCCATAGTGGGCCAACCCGTCTTCGGCTGGATCACCGAGAGGGCTGGGGGCAAAATCGCTTTCCAGGTGAGCAGCGCGATCTCCGTCATCTCCTTCGGCCTATTCCTCCTTTACTACAGGGACTTCGTCCTCTCGACTCTCCTCTACTCGATCTTCACTTTCTCCGCCTTCACCGCTTTCCCGGTGCTCATGGGCTACGTGAGCCAGAAATTCCCCAGGAACTTCTATACCGCAGCCAATTCCTATATATGGGGCATAGGGGTGACTGTAGGGGGAGCTGCTGGGAGCGCAGCGGTGACCTCAATGTTGAGTATGGGATACACACTCTTCTCCTCCTTCGTGGTAATGCTGATCCTAGCAGTGATCTCCCTGGTCCTCACCATGCTCCTCAAGTGAGAGACTCATAGCGTCGTCATGAACCTACAAATCAGAGGGTTATGGCGTTCCCCTTGAGGGTTAGCGTTATTCATCCTTCGTGGACCATTCTCATTAGCTAGAAGGAAATTTCACAGGTTTATGACTACACTAGGAGAGACTGTAACATTTTTGTATAACTTTCAAGTGTTATTGATTACTTCTGAATATCCTCAGTGAGTTATGTTTAAGTATAATCTCCTCACTCAAATACCTCATTCAAACTTTTTCGTGATTCTAACGATGCTTCCTTTCTCCCAGTCTCAACATCCCAAGATTAGAAATCTTCGTGTGAAGACCTGTCTTCCTCCCAGCCCTGGAAGGGTTCATGGTTCCCACCGTGGATTCGGGACCACATCTCTCACCTGAGGGACGGTCTAGTGGATCAGAGGCCCACTCCCACAGTCCCATTTCCCCAGTCGAGCTGGGGTAGGGGTCAGTCCACGCAGCAGCTCATCTTATCGACGTCCCTGAAGAAGGAAATAGCAGCTAGCTTAAGGGATTCAGCCATGGTCGGGAAGACGTGCACCGTGTCTATGACGTCCTGGACCTTGGCCCTGAGCCTCAGGGCTAGGGCGGCTTCGTTTATTACTTCAGCCGCGTTCTCCCCTATCATCTGCACCCCCAGTATCCTCCAGCTCTCCCTGTCGGCTATCATCTTCACTGCTCCCCTCGTCTCCCCCAGTATCTTAGCTTTAGGAACTTGCCTCATTACCACAACCCTGGAGTCAGCATCGTATACCTTGGAGGCCTCTCTCATCCCCAATCCGACCCCAGCCACATTGGGCTGGATGAAAACCGCCCTGGGCACGCTCATCATGTCCACTTTCTTCCTGGAATTGGTGAGCGCGTTCTCCGCTGCTACTGCGCCCTGTTTCCCCGCTAAGGCCTCCAACATCCTCCCTCCTATCACGTCTCCAGCCGCGTAAACGTTTGGGTTCGTGGACTGGAGTTCCTCGTTCACCCTAATCCCTCCCCACTGGTTGAGCTCCACTCCCGCCGCCCCCAGGTTTAAGTCGACGTTGGGCCTCCTCCCCGTGGCAACCAAGACTTCATCCCCCTCCACTTCCCCTCGATCGGTCACCACCACTTTACCCGCTTCCCCCCTCTTGACCTCCTTGACTGCGACGCCGGTGAAGACGTGCACTCCCTCCTCCTCTAAAACCGATCTGGCCTCAACCGAGATCTCAGGCTCCCAATCCGGGAGGACGACGGGACTCCTCTGGAGGACTGCTACGTCAGCGCCCAGTCTCCTATACATCTGAGCGAACTCGAGGGCCAAGGCCCTTCCGCCTATTACGATCAGGGAGTCGATCTTCCTGTCTGGATTCAGGGCCTCAACGTTGGTCCAGTAACCCACCTCCCTTAGTCCCTTGATCTCGGGGATGGAGGGGGAAGATCCTGTGGCTATAACGAATTTCTTGGCCTCAACCTGAACTCCGTTCACCTTCACAGCGTTAGGGGAGGTGAAGTGGGCCCTACCCTCGATCAACTCCACATCGTAGCCCGATAGTACGTCCTCATACTTGACCTTCCTGAGCTCCCGGACTAGCTCCCTCTCGTCCTGGAAAGTCTCGAGGAATTTGGGGTAACACCCAGGGTCACAGTTCATCCTCCCGTAGCGGTAGACCTCCCCGGTCCTGAGCACCCTCTTGGAAGGAACGCAGCCCACATTGACGCAAGTCCCCCCGATCTCTCCAGTGCCTATTAGCACTGGTTTGACCCCCAGTTCGTTTGCCCTTATGAGGGCTGCGAAGCCAGCTGCCCCGTAGCCTAGGATCGCTAAGTCCTTCAATCCTCGATCCCTGCCATTGAGTATCGGTGGGGAGTCCCCTGGGAGGCCTTCTCCAGGGCCTCCTCCACTTCACCCATGCGGATCTCCCTGGAAAGGACCAGTTCCGCCCTCGCCCTCCCCTCCCCTATTACCTCCACTGTAACCCAAGTCACCCCTGGGATCCCGGCCAGTGCGTTCCTCACCCTCTCCACGCATCGACTGCAAGTCACACCGCTGACGTACATCCTCAAGCGATCCCCCTCAACAGCAGTGTTGAGATCTGTTCCCCTCGAACGAATCAGCGCAGTGGGAGCAGCAGAAATAATGGATAGAACCGTCTATCTCCCTGGTGTAAACTGCCTCCGCGGTGAGAGCTCTGCCACAGTTCTCACACCTCTGCCCTATGGATTCATCCTTCATTCCCAACCTGAGTTTCATTCCATCACCGAGCCCCACTTCGCAGCCTCATGTTAAAAATTTTCATATAAACATATCTTGATATGTATGGGTAGACTTCCCTTAGAAAACCTTAAAATTTTCATGTTAAAAATTTTCATATAAACATATCTTGATATGTATGGGTAGACTTCCCTTAGAAAACCTTAAAATTTTAAGGATGAGCACATGAATATGTCTTCCTATATTTACATGGCCCTGAGGTACACCCTGGGGAAGGCCAGGTACGCCCTGTCCTTCGCATTCATCAGCATAGCCGTCTGCTCCCTTTACTGCTACCTCCTCTCCTCCAGTTTCGGCCTACTGATCTTGGGCAAGCATTACCTCCTCTACATGATCCCAGCCACAGCAGCCCTCTCGACCTTGGTGGGCCTATCAGCAGTGGTGGAGGTCGCTTCTTTCGGAAGGAATGCCTCCGGTTTCTCACTGGGGGCAGCCGTCCTAGGCCTCCTACCTGGCCTCTGCTGTTCCCCTCTTCTCCCCACAGTCCTGACCTCGCTCGGTGGTTCCTACTTCGCCATACGGTATTCGGGCGAGATCCAGGGAACACTCGCCCTATACGGCTTCCTCCTCCTGGCCCTGGCCTTTGTCATGAGTGCCCTAAGCCTCGTGAGGGGGTCCAAGAGACTGGCGGAGTGCGACGAGTGTAGAGTCGCAAGGGTGAGGGAGAGTGGGAAGTAAGCGGTATTCCGGGTCGGGGGGCAAGAGGGAGGCACAGAAACGAGTCAAGGCCAGGGAGAGCGGGAGGAGGTGGAAGGTCTATGCACCAATACTGACCTCCTTGGTGGTAATTGGCCTGGTCCTAGCACTGATCCACCGAGGTCCCTCAGTGGGAGTCGCAGTGGGGGACGTGGCCCCTAACTCCCAGTTCACCCTACTCAACGGCACCACCACCCAGCTCTACAACTTCAAGGGTCATTACCTTCTACTCTACTTCATAACCACTTGGTGCGATGGATGCGCTGAGGGGCTGAACCAACTCTCCTCCTATTACCCAATGCTTCAGGCCAGAGGAGTTCAGGTCTTGGTGCTGGAGTCCTATAACGACCTGGGCTACCCTGGTATGGAACTGGGGAAGTTCGTGAAGCAGTTCGGGAACAGTAACTTCACTGCGGGATACGCGAGTTACGATATGACCTTGAAGTATAACTCAAAGGCCTATCCCGACGTCTACTACCTGATCTCCCCTGACGGGAAGGTGATCTACGAGGGCCAGGACCTATCAACCGGGTTAGGGAATCTGCTGACAATAATGCAGAAGATTTAGGGTCAACTCACAGCCCTTTCCTCCTTCATTGCCTCCAGCCTAGGTCTCAAGCTCGGCGCCACGGTCTTGGCCGTTGCGATGACCTCCATGGGTAGACCTTTCACCTCAGGGGTGAAGAAGATAGTGAAAACGAAGGCTGCAGCCATGACTCCCACCAGGACCTCGAAGAAGGCCAGTTTCCCTAGGGTCAGGCCTATGTAGGGGAACTCGAAGGCGCTCAGGAACGAAACGAACCTGGTAACCGCAGTGGCTGAACCCATGGAGGTGGACCTGAGCTTCGTGGGGAATAGCTCTATGGCGTAAAGCCCCATAGTGTTCCCAGGGCCCTCGTGATTCCCGTAGTACCAGAGGACTAACCCTAAGGACCCCAAGGCTAGAGAGATTCCGGTGGAGATCAATGAGCTGAGGACCAGGAGTGCCATGGCCAACGTCATGAGGCCGAAGCCCAAGAGCTGCAGGGGCCTCCTCCCCCACACATCATTGTAGAAGGTAGCAGTGAGGGCACCCCCAATGCCCAGGGTGTAGAAGGCTGCGGACAAGAGGAGGGCTAAACTCCCCTTGAAACCGAGCATGGAGATCACCGTAGGTCCGTATAGGCCGTAACCGTAGGCCCCTATATCGAAGAGTATCCATTGTGTCCACACTATGGCTGTCCTCTTGGCGAAGTCGCCTTGGAAAAGCGCAGCGAAAGACCCAGGCTTCACACCTGCCAGGGCCTTCCTCTCAGCTTCCATGAGCCCTCTTATCTCGGTCTCCCTTAGGCCTGTGACGGCTGACAGTTCCTTCGCTTCCCTGACTGCATCCTCCGTACCCTGCACTGCCACCCTCCACCTGGACGACTCAGGCATACGCGCCCTCAGGATCACCACGATCAGGGCCGGCACTGCGCCTAGACCCAGGGCCCACCTCCAGCCATCAATGGGGTTCACCAGGTAAAAGGCGTAACCGATCAGGAAGGAGACCGCTGCACCCAGTGGCCAGAAAGTCCACACCCACCCGTAGCCCATCCCCCTCCTCTCCGTGGGATACATCTCGGTGGAGTAGACTGGACTCAGGGCGTAGTCTGCCCCAACTCCGAAACCCAGGAAGAACCTGTAGACGATCAGCTGGATTATGCTGAAGGCTAAACCGCTGAGTATGGCGAAGATCACGAAGAAGATCAGGTCGAAGACGTAGAGGTACCTCCGACCTATCCTGTCAGAGTAGTGACCGAAGAGTAGGGCCCCCACTAGGGCCCCCAGGAGGGCAGCGCCGCTCACGAAGCCCAACTGGAGGGAGGTGTAGTGCCAGAACTTGAAGCTCGTTAGGACGTAGGTGAAAACACTTATGACGCTCAGATCATATCCGTCCAGGAAGTAGCCCATGGCTGATAGGACTGTGTAGGTGCTCCTTTTGGGTACGCCGTACCCCTTCATTATTATATTTGGACCCAATTAGTTTATAAAATTTCCTATATATTAGTTGGTTTACCCACTCATGGGGTCGAGTGTGGATCTGACACCGCCCTGAAGGGGTAGTTAACGCTGTTTGTATCCAAACCCTCGTCCTCACGCTCTGCAGCTCCCCGCTCCTGGGTTAAGGAGTTATTCCCAATCACGACGTTAGAAATAGAACCTAATCCTAGTCGAACCCTTTGTTAAGTAAAGCTTTAATCATTGAATGCAGATCCGCTCAAATGGCAGCCGGAGCAGAGGACGTCGTGGAAGCAATAGTCCAGAATAAACCAGCCTTGAGGAAACTAGCATTGGCTATAGTCAACGATTCCGATCTAAGACTTGCCGTGATCAACTCGATTATAAGGGACGTGGCGACTAAGTCCGACTTGGACTCCCTGAGGAAGGAAATTGATCAGAAGATGGACTCCCTGAGGAAGGAAATTGATCAGAAGATGGACTCCCTGAGGAAGGAAATTGATCAGAAGATGGACTCCCTGAGGAAGGATGCGAACTCTATGGAATCCAGGATCGCCAGGATAGAGGGACAGATGGGACTAATTATCGGTATAAATGTGGCAGTGTTGGTAGCAGTGATAGGGGTTCTCATAAGGCTCATCTTTTAAGTTAAAGGGGTTTAGGGAGTAAGTCCTCCCGTGAGGGAAGGAGTGAATAGTCCCCATTTAGATACTCTTCATCATATTGTTTTCTTTTCAGTAATAACATCCTCCCCCAGCTCGGTTTAGGAAATGGATCTGTAGGAGGGTCAACCGGCATCTCCCTCCACATGGCGGATCCCCCACTTCTGGATCCTGACAAGTGGGTTGACCTCTGACCCATTGCCCATCAAGTGAGGGATTCAACCGTTTGTCGCTACGCTTCCATTTCAATCATTTCATTTACACGCGATCGAGCGTGGGGACTCAGCCCTCAGCCACCTAACCTAAGGGCGGGTCGTGGGACCTTAGCCCAAGGGCGCGGGCTCACGTCCTCTGCTTCACCCTCACTTTTTGGGCAGGGCCCACATGGGTGTGGGAGATCACCTTTCGTTAACGAGAACTCTAGAATAATGAATAAGAACATTTCTATTAACGCGAAAAAGGATTTAACCCCTCACGGTGGGGACCATGAACCCCTAAACCCTTTAGGGCGGTGAGGAGGTCAGAACAGCACAGAGTTCGTCGGGCCTCACCGGGACCCTCCTCAGCCTCCTGCCCAAAACCTTCTCCAGTGCCAGGAAGGCTCCGGCCAAGGCACCTATGGTACCACTCTCTCCGATCCCTCGAGCGCCGTGGGGAAGGGAGGAGGGATACTCCACGATCTCCTTGCTGACCATGAATGAGGCTTCAACGGCGCTTGGCACTCCTTCCTCACCTACGGAGCTGTAAACGGGAACTCCTTCCTCCCCGTATCTAGCTTCCTCCCAAAGCACCTCTGAGACTCCCTGTAATACTCCCCCAGTGATCTGGGCCTCGAGGTCCTGGGCGTTCAAAACCCTCCCCACGTCGTCCACCGCGTAAACCTCCTGGACCCTTGGCGTGCAGGTCTCCCCATCCAGTTCAGCTGAAACAACGTAGCTCCCAGGCGAGAAGATCGGGTCAACCCTGTAGAAGACTTCTACCTCCACCCGGCCCATTCTGGAGAAAGCCTCCTCCAGACTCAGCCCTCCTATCCTCTCCTTGATCTGCTTCAGGGCAGTGAAGACCGCAGCGCCCCCAGCGGCTGCGCTCCTACTCCCGAAGGTCCCCACAGCCTCCTTCAAGTCCACCGTATCCCCTGGCCTCACCTTCACCTTCTCCGCCGGAACCCCTAGGACCTCAGAGGCCAAATTGGTGAACGCCGTGATGTGACCCTGTCCCTGAGTCCTGGAACCTACGATGACCTCGATCCCCTCCTCCGTGAGCCTCACCTTGGCGCTCTCTCCTGGGGATGAGGAGATCAGGGCCGAGAAGGCCACTAGGACGGGCCTCCTCCCTGAAGCCCTGAGCTCCCTATACCTCTTCTCCGCCCTCTCCAGGACCTCCATGTACCCAGCCCTATCGAACTGCAAGCCCAGGGGGCTCACGTATGGACCCTTGATCAAATTCTTCCTCCTGAGCTCCACCGGATCCGCTCCCAGTTCCTCGGCTAAGTCCTCTAAAAGAGCCTCGTGAACTAGGGCTGCCTCAGGTCTCCCTGCACCCCTGTAAGGGCCGGTGGGGGGTAGGTTGGTGAAGACGGAGATAGCCTTGACCTCAGCAGCCTTCATGGCGTATGGGCCAGTCAGGAGCCTGGCAGGGAAGGTGGCCATGGCGGTATTTATGCTGAAATTGTAGGCTCCTATGTCGTGTATTACCCTCCCCTTAACTCCCAGGACAGTTCCGTCCCTCTTAGCGTAGAGTGAGGCCTCCACCACTAAGCCCTTCCCTTGGACTGGATTGGTGAGGTGTTCCCTCCTGCTCTCAACCCACTTCACCGGCCTCCCTAGCTTCATCGAGGCAATGGACGCGATCGCATACTCAGCGTAGGTCTGGGACTTGTTCCCGAACCCTCCTCCCACGTCTGAGGAGAAGACCCTAACCCTCTCAGGTGGGAGGCCCAAGGCCTCGGTGAGTCCGTTCCTGACCCCGAATGGGGACTGGGTGGACACGATCACGTCCAGGAAGCCATCGTGGTAATTGGCTATGATCCCCCTGGTCTCCATGGGGTTAGCCACGACCCTGGCCATCTCCAATCTCCTGTGGACCTCCACCTGAGCCTCCCTGAAGGTCGAGGGGTCCCCTCCCTTTAGCTCCACCTCGTTGGAGACGTTCCCCTCAACTCCTTCGTGGATGATTACGTCGGGGTTCTCCAACTTGAGGGATGGGGGGAGGGGCTCGTATTCCACGCTAACCTCCTCTTCAACGTCCTCCCCTTCGTATCTGTCCTCAGTGACCACCGCTGCTACAGGTTGACCGTAGAAGTTGACCCTGCCGTTAGCTAGTGCAGGCATCTTCCTCACCCTGGCTCCCGGAGGTTCCACTGCAGGCATGTAGACCTTCACGGCTTCCCACCTCAGGAAGAGGAGGGAGTTCGGGGGAGGGGAGATCCTGGTCAAGTCGGCCCTGGCGTATGGGGACCTGATCACGTGGAGGTAAACTTCCCCCTGAAACCTCACGTCGTCCAAGTAACGTCCCTTGCCCAAGAGGAACTTGAGGTCTTCCAGCTGCATGGATTATGATCCTCCCACGTCCTAAAAAGGGTCCCGCACCTCTTCAAAGCGTCTAGACCATTCAACTTCCAGGTTAAGGGGACCATCGAGAGGATGTCACCCACGAGAATGCTATAGGGGTGTTCAAGGAATGGAAACCTCGCTGATGGAGTAGTACCTCGAGCTCAAAGAAGGATCGGCTCCACGTGTACACAAGGGGGTGGGCCTCCGATCCACTTGACTGTCCATCAAATGAGAGGTGTGAACCGAATCCACGGTGGGAACCATGAACCAGGAACCCTTCCAGGGCGGGAAGGGGGTCAGGACGTGTTGTGGGTTACCTGGGTGATCCCTACTTCACCACCTTGCCCCCAGGTGCCCCACAGGCCCTGCAGACCGTCCTACACTGATCCACCTGTGGTCGTGGGCATTGGGCCTTTGGGAAGAGAGCCTCCCGCCGATGTACCAATACCGTTGTTTGAGTGTCCGTCATTGTCCGAAATACCTCCGGGTCCGGGATAGGGAGCAAGGGAGGGACGCCGGTTGCCCCTCCCTAGTCCCACTTCCCGAACCGAGCTGGGGAGGAGCGTCGCCATCACTGATAAAGTGTTTAAAATCATTTAAATGAGGGCTGTCCGTCACCTTGGCGAGTCTTTCAGCCCCAAACTCCCAACTTCCTAAAGCCTCAGACCTTAGGGGCGGATCTAGTCCGATCCAGGCGAGAAAGTCGAACGTGGACTTGGGCAAGTTGAGTCATCTTTTTATTTGCCCAAGTACATTAGAACCCGGTGATGAGTTGATCAGGCCGATATCCGGGGTAATTCAAGGGAGGCACACCGTTGATGGGGCAGGAGTGAGGCTATACAGGGTCTTCGGGGGAATGGACACGGTGGAGTTAACCGACCCCTTCCTTCTCCTGGACTTCTTCGGCTCCAACGACCCTGAGGAGTACCTGGCCGGGTTCCCCTGGCACCCACACAGGGGAATAGAGACAGTCACTTACCTCTTCGAAGGGAAAGTGGAGCACGAGGACAGCGTTGGTAATAAGGGCGTAATCTACCCAGGCGACACCCAGTGGATGACGGCGGGAAGCGGGATATTCCACCAGGAGATGCCAAAGCCCCTCTCCACTGGGGACAGGGGGATCCTCCAGACCAGGCTAATGAATACTGCGGTTAAGGGCCTACAGCTCTGGATAAACCTCCCTGGGAGGAGGAAGATGAGCACCCCCGTTTACAGGGACGTGAAGGGGGCCCACGTTCCCACAGTGGAGTTAGAGAGGGGAAAGGTTAAGGTCCTCGCTGGGGAGTTCCAGGGAATTGAGGGGCCAGTGAAGGCAGGAAAGGATGTGGACCCCACATACATGGACGTGACTCTCCTACCAGAGGATGAACTGAGGTTCCCCACCAAGAGGGGCTACACTGCCTTAGCCTACGTCATAGAGGGGAAGGCGATCTTCGACCCCAGGGGAAAGGCGGCCATAGGGGAAGGAAACCTCGTGGTCTTCGAGGACGGGGACGAGATAGGGGTGAGGACTGAGAGTGGGGCCAGGTTCATAATACTCACGGGGAAACCCCTAAGGGAGCCGGTGGCGTGGTACGGACCCATAGTAATGAACAGTGAGGAGCAGATCCTAGAGGCCCTCTCGGACCTGAGGAGGGGGACCTTCGTCAGGGAGAGGGAACCGATCTTCGAGTAAGGATTTCCTCGGCCATCCCAACGACACCCCTTTCCCCGCTCAATTCGGAGAGGTGGACACAGGGTTAATTTCCTCCTTCGCACTATGAGCACACCCAGGGACTTATGGCCCCCACCATGGGGGTTACACCCATTTGGTAGGCAGCGGATCAGAGGGTCTCCCATTCGTGATTCCGGGTCTCGAAAGGAAAAGTGGGGATCCATTAAGGGAGAGATCTGATGCTCCTCCCATAGTCCCATTTCCTAACCGAGTTGGGGAGGAGCGCCCATGAAAAAGTTTGAAAGTATTTAAATGAGGGGCTATCCGTCTCCGCCCCTAGAGTGGGCGGGGCTTTCCTCCCCCTTAACTCCACCTCTAAATTAGGCTCCTCATCAGACACCAAATCCCTCCCCAGACTCTCCGGGTCGGAGAGGTACTTTTTAATGACCGTATCCAAATAGATCTCGTGTTAAGGCCGTTAACAGCAGCTGAGGCTTACTTGGAGGAAGCTGATCAGCTCCTGGACAGGGGAGACGCAGTCCAGGCCTCTGAGAAGTACTATAAGGCAGTGGAGGAGGCAGTGAAGGAGCTGGCGATCAGACACAGGATCAGGTCCCTCGCAGGCTTGAAGCACGATAGGTGAAACTCGGCCCTACTCTTCCAAGCCGTGACAGAGATGGGAAGGGAGGATTTAAAGGAGACCTGGTATATAGCGTGGGAGCTCCACGTGGATGGTTTCCACGAAATGAAGTTGAGCCAGGGGAGGTTAAGGGTAGTCAGGGGGAAGATCCGGTCAGTCCTGGATCTCCTCCCGCGATCTTCCTGTGGGGTCGAAACCTGACCTGAGGAGGAAGGCTGGGAATGCGAGCCCCGCGCCCTTGGCAGGTCCCACGACCCGCCCACCCTAGGTTGGTGGCTGAGGCGAGTCCCCCACGCTCGATCGTGAATGAACGTAAAGTGACATGAAAGAGTATAGGGACAAAAGGGCAGGTTAGAAAGACTACAATGATGGGGGGTTAAGAGCGGAAAGCTTCAAGGGGACTGACAGCCCCTCATTCAAATACCTCTTCTTTTGATTTATTATCCAATCATGCAGTGACGCCCCTCCCCCGCTCGGTTCAGGAAGTGGGACGAGGGAGGGGAGACCAGCATTCCCTTCCTACTTTCACGGGATCCGGGGACATTGAATGATGGACCCCTTTCAGGGTCCTCTGACCTACCTGACCGTCCACTAAGTGAGGGATGAAACCCCTCATGGTGGTAACCATGAACCGCCCTTGACCCTTTAGGGCGGGGAGGAAGTTAGACAAGGGGTTATCCCCCACCTTACGGAGGAGTCTTACACCCTGAACCCCCATAAAGATAAAAATGTCTCGACTCAGATTGAGGGCGTGGTGGAGGTCAAGAGAGGGGATCCTAGGGTCCTAAGGGATTTAGCTGAGCTAGCGGACAGGGTATTCAGGCCAGCAGCGGTGCCTGGAACAGCCATGATAAGGGAGTTCCCTCATGTCTTCAACGGGGAGAACTCAGGGAACATATTCTACGTGGAGGAGGGGGGTGTTCCGGTGAGCATGGCCGCCGTGAAGCCGTGGGAAGTAGTCCTTGGACCTTCCACCCTGAGCGTCATAGCCCTGGGCTCGGTCTGCACCTTGGAGCAGCATAGGGGGAAGGGATATGCTACGGCAATCATCCAGGAGGTGATCAAGGAGTTCAGGGGGAAGGCGAGTGTGATGATAGTCTCAGGTGAGAGGGGCCTCTACAGGAGAGTGGGGTGTAGGAACTTCGGCTCTCTGGCGGAACTCCAAGTGGGAGAGGGCAAGGGGAAGGGAGTAGTGCCCCTCCCCAACCCTGAGGAGAGGGCAGAGGAACTCCTCCGGCTCCACGCAGCCGAGATGATTAGGTTCAAGAGGGAGGTGGAGGGGATGAGGAGGATGCTCTCCACGCTCAGTTTCCCCAGGCCCTTCGCCTGCAGCGTTGGAGCATTCCTTTCCCCTCTGGGTGGGGCATACGCCATAGCCTCGCTCACTAGGCAGGGAGGGCTCTTCATTCACGAGTGGGCCGGCGACAGGGCGGAGGTCCTCTCCTTGATCAGCTCAGTGACCTCCTGGTACGGAGTCCCCGAAGCCAAGCTCCTTTTCCAGCCCAGGGACTCTAAGATGTGGGAGTTGGCCAAGGGAATTAGGGTTAGGAGGGTTCAGAACCAGGGGACCATACTCATATTGAACCCGGAGAGGCTTTCACAGGAGGTGAAGGACTTCCTGGAGGAGGAGATGCGGGCTGAGTTGGGGGTGGAGAAGGCTGGGGAGGGGTGGAGAGTTGGGGTGAAGTGGAGGAACGGACAGACCCAGTTGGAGTTCAGAGACCTGGGGGACCTAACCCAGTGGGTCTTCAATGAGGATGGGCTCGGGATCCCCTTCCCCTATACAGCAGGGCTGGACTACGTTTGACTTCTGGGGTTCAAAGGGGCTGAATCTTCTTTCCGCGTCACAGGAGTGTCTCACAGTTTTCCTCATGTGGACCTTGCCCGAAAGGGTGATCGGGGATGTGAGCTCTGAGTCCCACGAACCAAGCGTGATCGGTGTGTGGTTGAGAGCTCGGTCCCTACACCTTTTCATGACTGAATACTAGTGATCGAAACGGAGGTGTGATGATGAACGGGTAGTTAGCCTATTTTTAGAAGGGATCCAGAGGTAGGATCCACCTTGAGAGTTTACTCAATGCGCTCGGGGCCGGCGCAAGTGTGTGGGAGCCCCCACGGCACTGCGGGGCAGAAAGACCATGGATCCTGGCGGGGAGATGGGGAACAAGAACAGGGGCTGGATCCTTTTTCGCTTTAATAGAAATATTTTTATATTAATATATGCTCTTTTTGTTGATAAACCTCACACCCGTGTGGGCCCTGCCCAAAGGGGTGGGATCACGGATGCGAGCCCCGTGCAGTTGGGCTAAGGTCCCACGACCCGCCCTTAGGTTAGGTGGCTGAGGGCTGAGTCCACACGCTCGATCGTGATTGAACGAAATGAGCGGAATGAAAGCGTAGGGACAAACGGTGAAGGACGGGTCCTCGAGTAAGCGTAATGCACTGGGTGACCCTAGGCTAGATAAGCCACGAGGATCCCGTAGGGAATGGCCAAAAGGTCGATCAGTGGTATGGACGAGAGGATTGAGGATAACAGGATCACCAGGCCCGAGATCCAGTTCCTGGAGAAGAGGTCCACGTAGTACCTCGCAGCGTGACCCACGTTAGTTCCAACCCCTCTAGCTGTCAAGCAGGAGGCAGTGAAAGCAATTGCGTTGGCTACCCCCATTACTAACCAGCCCAAGGGAGGGGAGTAGTAGGCCACTAAGAACTGGAGGAGGAAGAGGATCAAGAAGACAGAGGAGAGCCCCATGGCCTGTGCCTTAGTCCTCTCCCATGCCTTGCCTAAGCTCAACCTAACCCCCTCCAAGGCCTCCGGCGCCTCGTTGGCGGTAACCATGAGGACCACGATGAGGACCAATTCATTCACGGCGCTCAGGAAGGCCCTGATCGCGTTGTTGGCGTGAGGGAAGGTGAAGAGTATGAGGGCTACCAACTCCACAAAGGCCGGGAGGATCAGACCGAGGTTCCTTATGAGGATCGAGGCGGCCCTCTCATAGGGACTCTGGGAGGATTGAGGTGATGAGGAGGATGACGATGGGGAGGGTTGGGAAGTCTGCGGGGTAGGCTGTGGAGTCCTGAGGTCGAAACCACAGGCCCTGCAAGTCAGTAGGTCCTCCGGGTTCTCATATCCACACCTGGGGCACTTATTTGCCATGAGGAGAGAGGAGTTGACTTGTTTAAATTCTTTCCTCTCAGCTTCGATCCCTTCCTTGGGTCCTCCGGGTTCTCAGTCTAACAGAGGCTTCTGAAGTAGGGGGGTTTCAATCATACTTTAAGACAGTGCTCTCCCTATGAATCGGATCTTTACGATAAGCTGCAATAGGAATTCTAGCCAGATTTGGAGAACGATCAGCCGAAGTATTGTATACTACGCCGTTAGACTACAATGAACTGCCCCGCCCTTGCGGACGGGGCTTCCCGCTTCACAGCCCCACCTAGCCCCTTGAGGGCTCCACGGGCTCAACCGTCCCAGCCCAGACGGACACCCGTGCGAGTCGCTGGTGGGGCAGAGGCGCACCTCATCAACTCCCGCTTCAACCAAGACGTCTCGGTGACGCTTACGCCGTCCGTGACTATCATTCAAATACGTGTATGGAAAATGATATTTAGATGAGGGGGTTATCCATCCTCTCCTTCATGGTGGTGGTCTTCGACCCCAAAACCCCAGGTAAGATAAATATCATACACGCTGCAAACCACCTGAGGTGCTAAACTGTAGCTTAGTGGTGGACCCTGATGGATTGGAGGCTTAGGTTATTACGTAGGTGTTCTGACCTACTTCGTAGATATAGCTAAGCTGAGCGTAAGCGTAATTCCCGTTAGGCCAGTACCACACTGCAGCAGGAATAGTAGGGGGAGGAGGAACGTAGGGACTCACAAAGTACCAATAGGCTATGAGGTAGATCGAGGAACTTCCTGAGCCTCCTCCACTACCCGCATGGTTCACTGTCCAGTTGTAGATCAAGGTGTTATTGTATAGGAAGCCGTTACGCAGAGTGAGGGTTGAGGCATTATTCAAGTAAGGTAAACCCGTTTTGTCCTGAAGGGTGATTAAGTAGGCCTGAGATATGGCGTCAGTTAGGTAACTGGCGCCGAATTTAACTGTTATGCTGTAACCATTACTTGTCCCTGGGAGATTAGAGTAAGTAAGGGAGCCTTTAAGAGTGGAGTTATATGTATATAGATTGACTGCGAAGCCCTGACCACTCACTAGTTGTCCGCCGTAGCTGAGGTTCAGAAAGTAAGGCGTTCCCACACTTATATCCCCTAACTTCTGGACGTTAGAGGGCGTAGAGGAGCTCGTTAGGTTCACGTAGACTGAGGAGCCTTTCTGGAAGAACTTGAAAGAGATCCAACTTCCGGACTTGCTGCCCAAGGTCGTGAAGTTCAAAGATGCTATGGTCGCGGGTAAAGGCGCAGTGTTGAGCGGTTTGAACCACATACCGTATTGAAAGGCCTTGTTATTGGTGAGAGCTAGAGGGGGTTTGAAACCGGCTAAGTTCTTGGTATTAGAGGCGTCATAGAGTCCTGACGAGGCTAGAACGTAAACCCCCAGTCCCCCGCTCTGTGGGTTAAGGTAGGTGTAAGCCAATCTATACCACTCCCCGTGGTAATTGTAGAGGACCCAGATCACTATGACTTGACCTGGGCTCACCTTGGCGTTGACTAGGAAGGAGTTAGCGGAGGAGACGTTGTAGGCTATGGCGTTGATATTACCCAAGAGGTTTCCCTGAGGAAGGTAAATCTGGGACCTCAATTGAAATGGGGTGAAGACGTTAAGACCCGAGGGAGAGGAGGACGCCACAACTGCCTGTTGAGGTAGGGTGGGGAGTTCGTAGTAGAGTAGAGAGCCTTGAAGTGACTTGGACACGAAGGGGATCAGGGTCAATGTCCGCAAGGGCGCCTTGATCCACACTATGTAAGTCACGTTGAAGGATTGGAACGAGGGACCTAAACCCCTGAACGCAGATGGGGACACGGAGATCTGGACGGCCTTCGAAACTGCTATTACGTCCTCTTGGCTCAGAATGGAGGAGGCGGAGTTGGCGAAAAAGGAGGAGTAAATGGAGAAAGCCCCCAAAGCTATGGCAAGGGTAGCCGTTATGATCAAAACCTGGATAACTACGGTGGGCACATATAATATAGGAAAATTTTTATTTTAAGCCTTTCTATTTGGTCATGAATCTATGTGCCGGAGAACGTAGTTGAGAACCTACTGATATTAGTGGCGGTGGTAGTCCTTGGGTTGATGATCGTGGGGTTCAGCGCAGCATACTTCATCCCGCAGGAGGCGTTCGCCACCTCCCAGCAAGCGGCCTCTAACATAGGGGCCTCTTCGACGATCTCCGTAGGTCCTCTACTGGTGTCAGGAGGGAGTGGCAGTTTGGTGGTGGAGGTTTACAACCCCTCGGTTACAGGAAATATAACGTTGTTCGCCTTCCCTGAACCATCCTACCTACAACCCTCGGTGGGTGTCCTAACACCCCTCAATCAGCCCTCCTTCAGCGTCTACATGCCCAACGCTCTCCCAGCGAAGGCAGTTAGCGTTAGGGGAATATACGATTTGAACGGTAAGCTCCTCTACGCCTCTTCAGTTCAAGGATATTCCGTTCCCTTCAACGTTCCAGTTACCATCAATATCCAAGGGGTCAGCGGGAGTAACATAGTGATCGTATGGGTTCTCCTCTCCTCCGGCACCTATAACTTCAGGATAGGCTACACGTTCACGGGTGTTGCATCTTGAGGGGTTTGTCCGTCTCCATATTCGCTATAATAATGTTAGTCATGTTATCGCTCATCCTAATCCCTGCTGTCCTGATCTTCAGCTCCACGGGGATCTACGGTAACCAGGGGCAGAGTCAGGCCTCAGCTTACAGCCAGCTCAGGGCCCAGGAGGTGAATCAAGTCTTCAGGGGCAATCCGAACATATACTATAACTCCTCCCTCCCGATCCCGTCCCTTCAGTTCATCTTCACCTCATCCCCCTATCCACTCAACGTGACCCAGATCTATTACTTCTCGCCCGCGGACAGGACGTGGGTTCCAGTCCTAGGGGGAAGCTTCGTGGTCAGCTTCAGCGGCGTTTACTTCCTACCTAAGGCTGCCTTTAATGACCCGCTAATCCTCGTAACCGGGCAGGGTAACATCTTCTTCCTCAACCCCAATACCTCCGTCTCTACGGTGACCGTCTCAGGCCCCTCAGGTAAGGTGCCAGTATATGTTACGGCTTTCATGTTGAATGGATCCAAGCTAGTACCAGCCTCAGTGCAAATGACGTTCGGGGGGACTCCTTTCACCTCACCCCAGATATTCTATGTTAACCCAGGCAACTACCCCTTGACTGACAAGGCCTCACTCTTCTTCTCTCCCACATACGGTCTTACAGGGTCATTCCAGAATTGGAGTGTAGCAGGTTATGGTCACCTGAGCTCCACAAACGCCCTGAGCACTTACCTCACGGTTTCTGGACCCGTTGTAGTCACAGCGATATACAAGGCAAGCCTTCAGACCTTCACTGTGAAGATCGTCCCACAGGGGATCCCATTGGGCACGACTCAGCAAGTCCAGGAGTATGGCTACACCGCCTCGTTGAAGTCCCTCAACTCCACCATACCAGTGATCGTGGACAACAGGAGCTACTCGATCTCAAACGCGGGGATAACCCTGACTTTGACTTACGGCTATCACTCGGTCGTATTCCCCATTAATCGAAACGTGACCTTTGACTTCACGTGGCAGGGTAATAAGGGGGGAGGGAAAGGCAACTCCTTTACGGTCCAGGCTGGTCAGATAACCACTTACAACTTAACCGGCCTCACCTCTAACACAAGTAAGATAGGCACCGGAAATTACGTAATATTCGTTAACGGGAGTGGAACAGTATACGGCAACTACGTTAAATGGCAGGACTACTTCCTCATGATCGCTTCCAACAGTTTCTCATTCCCCAGCGGGGTCAAGTATACCGCCAACAGCACTCCAGTCTTAGGGAACTTAGCGGGTCAGCTACTCCAGCTTCAGTATACCGGAACCTCTAATTCCTTCGTGGTGGGTCCACTCACGAACTTCGTCAGTGAGAGGCTATACTTCAAGGCTTCCACGAGCCTCAACATAACCCTTGATTACTTAAGCACTTTAGATGGGAGTTTCACAGTGAACGGGACGAACTACATAACCCTCCTCTCATACCCTCTCTCTAATAACGCAGTGAACCTGACCTACGTGTCCCAGATAGGCCCACAATCCGTGTTTTACTCGCCCCAACCTCAGCTGGGTAATTGGGGGACTTTCAACGTGACTTCCCCCTTGATCTTAATCAATTATGAGCAGTGGAAATACGGGGGTGTCTCCCCATGAGGGCTCTCAGTAACTCCATAACCATAATCATCCTCTTGGTCTTAGCACTCATCGTGGCAGTTCCCTTCCTGGTCTATATGCAGAACTTGAACCTGAACCAAGCTAGCGTACAGCCCTCGATCTCAAACTACGTTTACCTCAGGAACCTGCAGAACCAGCAAGTCCAATCTGGTCACCCCGGCCTCTACTATAACCCAAATGGTTCCATCCTCATATTTTACTCTAACGGTACCTTCGTCCCTCCTTCTAACCTAACCATAGTCGGAATCCTCTACCTCAACCCACAGGGAGTTTGGCAGAACATAACGACCTACAGTTACCCCATAAAGGTATATACTGGTAATTCCCTGAACTTGCCCAGTTACACCAAGGGGAGGCCAGTGATCATAGTCACCTCATTGGGCAACGTCTACTTCCTCACTCCAGGCTCTGCCATAGGACCCTACTCCTCGGCAGGGAAAGGGGGGTTGGAGATCCTGTCCCAGATATACTCGACCAACGGTCCAATATCCATATCCGTTAACGCCACCACCAACATTAATGGCTACGCCAGGAACTACAGCACGCCCGTGGCGTTCCCCAACCAAACCGGCACTTTCCAGGTCTCAGTGCCGCAGTATGTCTACTACCAGAACTCCTCTGGATACGTAATAACCGGAGTCTTCCATAACTGGATCCTCCTAGGCCAGGGAACTGTGAGCGACCCCAGATCCAGTTCGGTCACCGTTAGCCTCACAGGACAGCCCCTAGTCCTAATAGCCAACTACTCCCAGTTGACTACCAAGGTCACACTAACCCTGGTGTCGAATTTGAACCAACCCCTGTCTGTCTCAGTGAACGGTAGAATAGTAACCTTCACGGGCACTACGACCTTGACCGTTTACGCTGGTTTCGTCAACTTCACAGTGATCACACTTCAGGTGAACTACACTGTGAACTCCACGGCGATAGAGCATTACACCTATACTAAAACTCTTTTTCAGGTAGGGGCGAACTTCAAGGTCTACAATACCTACACCTTCATACTCTTCTCCCCTCCCAATTCCTTCCCCTCAGTGGAACTGTTCTACACGAATGATTACAATTACTATTATGTAACTATAAACCAGAATGGAGCTGACTCCTTAGACGTATTACTACTGAACGGTACTGTATACTCCTATGGTTCCTCTTACTGGATAGAGTCAGGGAATTACAGCTTCTCTCCTACAGGCACATTCTACCAAGGATCGGGAAGTTGTAATGGGCAACAGTATTGCACCCTCGCAGCTTACGCTATTTCCGTAAATGGTGGAGCTAAGCAGCCAGTGCCTTCCTATTTCGTGATAAACTCCCCTGTGGTCATCACTGTCTACTATAAGATCACGGAGTACTTCTACCCGTTGTGAGAGCATGAAAGCCCAGTCCGAATTCATAGCTTTCCTCATCGCGTTAATACTCATAGTCCTGATCGTGATACCCCTTTTCTACGTGGTCCTCGACTACTCTAAGCCAGCCTCGAGGCAGTTGAACTTCCAACAGGTCCTTCAGAGGCAGGTGAACGGAGGATCCATCCTGATCCTCTTCAACTCCACCCCCACTAGCTCCTCATTAGTAGTCTTAAGGGGCAACGCCAATTACACAGTGAACCAAGTGTTCTATGAGAACGGAGGGGTCTGGTATAATATAACCAATTCCGTTATGGCAACCGTGTTCTCCAATGGCGTGAATCAGGTGGTAACAAAGAACGGGAACCCATTGAGGCTTCCCTTACCCCTGATCTACAACTTCAGTTTACCAGGTTACGTGTGGAAGTACACTGTAGTTGTGCAATTGAGTGGATATAACGTCTCCATTTTTGCCACTCTACTTCCCAACGAGACGGCCTATACCAGCTGAGGTGTTGAGAAAGGTCCCAAGGTGGGTTCCCTCCCTTAAGGCCTGTTTTCCCTAACCGGGAGCTGACGATCGTAGAAACCGTAGCATTGAGACAATCGTTTGGACTAGACATTTCGTGCTCCCCGCGTCACGTTTTTAACACTCCATTCCCATTTACACGAGTGGCTCTCCTGGTGACCACCCTTGGCTTCGAGGAGAAGTTCCAAGTCAGGGCCTTCATAAGGCACGGCAGAGCTGAGATCTCCGAGGTCCTGATCGTTGTCCCACCTGGGAACGACGAGAGGAAGGTGAGGGCCATGGAGAACCTCACCTCCCTGCTCAGGGAAGCGGAGATCACCTTCTCGATCCTCGAAGTGGATCCCTCGAACTTCGCCAGGGCGGTGGCTACCATATGTAGGGCCGTGAAGGGGCTGAAGGAGAGGGAGTTCGTGGTGAACTTAAGCGGGGGAATGAGGGCCCTGGGGATCGAGACCCTAATGGCCTTCATGGTCCTTGGGATCGACTTCAAGCTAGAGATCGAGTTGGAGAACCTGAGCGGTGTAATCACCTTCGACATAAGGGACCTGGAGCTCAGGGTTCAGGACCAGATCTCCATGAAGATCCTCAGGGTTGTCAAGGAGGAGGGTTCAACACTCTACGCCATATCCAAGGAGACCGGGATCCCCAGGTCCACGGTGTGGAGGAAGGCCAGGGAACTGCAGCGTCTGGGCTTCCTGAGGAGGGCCCAGTCCGGGAGGTGGGCCAAGTACTTCCTCACGGATAAGGGGCTCATAGCGTCCTCAGCCTCTTCGGAGGGGAACCCCGGATAGGCGCAGGCTTATTTCCCACCCCTCAGAGGGAGAGATCATGTCGCTGCTCCTGGGCTTACTCCTCTTCGGAGCCTCTTGGATCCTCCTTTACTTGCTATACAGGAAGTTCAGGCCACTCTGGGAACGCTCGGGGTTCCTGATCTACCCGCTCTTCCTCATGTGGAGGAGGAGGTCCAGGGAGCAGTGGGCGCCTCACTTCTCCAGGACCAGGGGGTTTAGGGTGTATGAATGGACCTCCCTGGCCTTGACTGCCGGCTCCATGGCCTTAGGAGTTTACCTAATAATCTCCATCGCCATAAGCACCCTTTCCCCCTCCCCCACCACCTCCGCCAGGCTCCAACCCCTGATCCCAGGCGTTACTGTCTCCCTATCCCAGGTGCCCTACCTCCTAGCCTCAATAGGTCTCTCCGTCACGGTTCACGAGCTCATGCACGCCCTTTCCTCCACCTCCCAGGGCATAAGCGTGAGGAGGATAGGGGTCATCCTCTTGGGGGTGTTCCCAGGTGCCTTCGTTGAGCCGGATCAGTCCCAGTTCTCCGCCCTCTCCATCCTCTCCAAGCTAAAGGTGATCTCAGCTGGAATAGCGGTCAACGCCATCATAGCAGGGGTCAGCTACGCCCTCCTCCCCCTCCTGGTGACGTCCTTTTCCCACGGAGTCCTCATCGTGGGAGTACTCCCCAATAGCCCAGCCCAACTCGCAGGTCTCAAGGAAGGGGATGTCGTAATTGGGGTCAATGGCACACCCATCCAGGTCCCCGCTCAGTTGGGACACTTCACCTCCCAGGACTCCCCCTTGATCCTAAATGTGCTGGACCACGGAGTCCAGCGCCTGATCCAGGTCACTCCCAAGATGGGGAGGATAGGAGTCTACGTGGACTATTACTTCACTTCACCCCTATCCTCAGGGATCCTGAACTTCCTCGACTGGAACTTCCTGGTGAACTTCAGTCTGGCCGTATTCAACGGTGCCCCCCTGATCATAACGGACGGAGGGAAGTTCCTCACCGAGGTCATGAAGAAACTGGGTCCAAAGGGCGAGACGATCTCCTACTCCATACAGGCCTTCCTAGTGCTACTTTTCATCCTTGCCCTCTCGATCTGAACGAGGGTCAGATCTCGGGGGCTGAGATTTCAGTCCGATAGGGGTACAAGGACGTCAACAACACCGATCCTCTTACAGCAGTTATGGGATTTTTCGTTAGGTGTAGCCTTGAAGTCAAGGCAAAATCTAATAACTGCTGCTCTTATCTTCTGGGGGATTGAGGGGCATAAGACCCTTCGGGGAACGGCTAGTCCCCGATTTAAATATGACCTTACCCGAGCAATATTCCAATGATAGTCACAGACGGGGTAAACTATGGAATGGGGACTTAGAGCCTGTGGAGCTCCCTACCTTTGGGCGAGGTGAGGCTGTGAAGCGGGAAGCCCCGTCCGCAAGGGCGGAGTAGCTCACATTACAGCCGCACTTCCCTTAGGCAATTGAACATTCCATGAGGGGAGTTAAAGGGTGATCTTCATGGTTCAATAGATATACAGGATCCCCCCACTGTCATTTGGAGGTCATGTATCACCTAGGGACCCCAAGGATGACTTTCAATGGAGAGCTGAGAGGACCTGGGCTAGATTGAATGCGTCGACTAGGAATAGGGCTGAACCAAGGGCGATCCAGCCGTAGTTAGTTCCCCCAAGCCTCTTCATGGATTCGTATACAGCGAATATACTTCCCCCCTTCATGGCAGCAACCCCCGCTAGGGCCGGTAGAAGACCCATTGTCAGCAACCCCCTCACCATGGGATTGAGCTCCTGCCCTCCCATGGTCAAACCTAGCCAAGTGGACAGAAGATCTATGGCAGACAGTATGCCAAGCGCTAAGACCAAAGTCCTGTTCATTCAACTCACCAATACTTAATAGTTTTTTTAAAATATAAAGGATACATGTAACAAATTTTACAAACCTATGCTTTTGTTCGTCGAGGTCCAGATCTGCGCACTGAACTAGCGGAATTACGCTGGGGATCTGACCCCTTTGTAGGCAGTTGGGGTCATTTGAGCACATTAGTTAGCATTTACAGTCATTTGTTAGTCAAGTTTATATAGGGTTTTAGCAAAGTGTATCTAGGTATTGGAGTTGAATGGGAAAAACGTGGGAGTGATCCTAGCGGTCTTGGCTGTTTTATTAGGCTCCCTATCACTGGGGGCAGTACGCGTAGGAAATGGGAATACGTTAAAGGGTGTAAACGTTAACCAACTGGACTCCCAGCTCGGGGACAGGTGGACCACCTCATTCCAATACATAGGGGTGCCCACCACCTCCCCTGTAACTGGACTGAACGCGGGCCTAGCCTCAGAGATATCGTATCAGAACTTCACGGACTCACAAGGGGACATCCTCGTGGTCATTCAGTTCCTTTTCCCCAATCGCGACGCAGCTGAAGCCTACTCCAACTCCACAGCCTTGGGCGCTTACTTGGGCAGTGGGTTGTATGCATACGTTGAGGGTGGGGTCATTGGGGTTCAGGGTGTGAGCGGAAACCTAGTAGTCAAGGTGCTTTTCGTTGGAGGTCCCTCCTCTTCAACTCACGTGACGTTATCTTCATTGGTTTCCCTCACCCAGGCTCTCCTCAAGGCATGAGGGAGTGAAGTTTTTAGCCCGGCGCAAGTTCTTAACCCACGTGGCACAACTCAAAGCCCCTGATCTGCTCGAGGTAATGTCCAGGGCCAATTACATACCCGCGGCCGCCTCTTTTCAGTTGATCTCACTCGTCCTTGTATACATGGCGGGAATGGCGTTCCTCGTCCTCAAGTACCCAATAGCCGGTCCATTCCTAGTGATCCACGTTTACATGGCTGCCGTTTCCGTAATACTCAGCCTGTTGATGAACGCTGCCTCCGCTAGGCTACCAGATTTCAGGATTAAGGTCCTAACCCTACTTAACCTAGCCTCCCTGCTCTGGGCTGCCGTATCGGGACTCTTCTACTTCGGGGGAATGGCTTTCCCCATTTACTCCCTTAACATGGCCATGGGTTTCGTGGGGTCACTGGTGACCTGTATTGCCTCCCTATCCTACTCTGTGAGGCATTTCAGCTAACAGCCAACTGCCCAGGACGGGCTTCCAGGTCTGCACGGATCTCGTTTGAGGCCCTTGGGACGTCAGTATAGGGCGAACGCCGGGTACTGGGTAGTGTAGGTGGAGTCGTGAGGATCGCTCTATCTCAACGCTCAAAATAGAAGACTGCCTATGTGCAGGGGCATGTCCAGCTCTGCCCGGGCCAAGATTGTCCCGGGCTGAAAGCTAAGGGTGTGAGATCCCCATGCTGGGAGAGAGCTTTGGGGTTAGAAGAGGGTGTCCATATCTAAATGGAGAGGAAAAGAGCGGTTGTGGTAGAAGACAGTGAGCCGAAGTAGGCTAAAGCCATGATGTAGGAGTAGACTGGGGAGAAGGAATAGTAGAAAAGGAGGCCGGCAGCTGCAGCTAAGCCTATGAAAACAGCATTTGTCGTGGAGAGGGTGAAGATCGACATACGGCCTGCCTTAAGGGAGGCAGAGACCATGAACATGGCGAGGATCCCCGTGAGAACTGCCAGGGAGACGTGCACCGAGAGAAAACCCGCAGACGAAAACGCATTGAGGGGGAAGGAGGCGTAGAGTGCGGTGTCGGTCCCTCCCCAGAAGAGACCCACTAGGAGTATCAACTCGATTGAGGAGAACATGAGGTAGTAATTCCGAAAAGTTGACCAAGGGGAATCTAGAGCCATGGAATACACCTTAATCTTCAATTTATTAATTTTCCATCAAAAAGAGAGTGTGTCCACAGTCTTCATAGAGAAAGGAGGGTGGAAAGCGGTTAGCGTGGACAACCACTGATTTATACAGTTGAGGGTTTGGGGCGGAGAACTTCACTGGCGTAGATGAGCGGTCCCAACTCAAATCGTTGAGATGGATAGGTGGTTGAGGGCTGAGTCATTACGCGTAATCACGAGTGAATGCAAAATAGTCCTAACGAAGAGATAGGGACGAACTGTTTGGTCCCTCGAATTGCCCATGGTCAACGAACGACATGAGGTGACCCAGAATCCGCGGTGGAAACGATGACCCCCTAGAACCCTTCCGGCTGGGAGGAAGTCTGAGTTAGCTAGAAATTCTTGACACAACGATTATAGGGCGGAAACCAAACTTCATTGGTGAGTACATGGTCACTGGTGTATCGCCTTGTCCACGGTAATACATCGTCGTATCCTCTATCATTTTTTACGACGTAGGATCGACGGTCTTTAAGAAGCCATTCACAGCGAAACCTTCAAGGACTTGGATCGTTATCTGAGAGCTCGACAAGTTCCTTCACTTTTCCCGCTTCCGTAATGAGCACGTCTTTGGATAAGTTAGCGGTGAGGACTATTACAACTGACTTCCAAAGTTCTATGACCTCCTCATTACCCAACAGTTGAGATATTTGAATTACAACATCATGCAAAATTCCTAAACTCCAATACCCTTCCCTCTTGACCCCCTCCAATACGTCCCTTAGGTTCAGTAGCCTCGTCATTAGTTTCACCGCCTCTTCTGTAGCTTTGTAATACTTCTCCGAGGCCTGTATCACGTCCTCTTTCTCCAGCAGCTCATCGGCTTCCCTAACTAACAAATCCGCTGCAGAGAGGAGACCAATGTTAGACACTACTTCATGGCCATCGCTAGCTTACTAATAACCTTACTATGGAATTTTGAGTTCAGATAAGGAAAGCTTGTAGACAGCCTAACCTTCTCATCGCTGAATTCAACCGAACTTTTGACACACCTGAAAACTATTTCTATACTAGCCCTCAATGGGGAAACGTTGTGGGGCTGTCATTCCCCTACTCAACGTCCCTAAGGGAAACCTGAGCTCACCTGGGAGTGGTCCCTCTCCCGGCCACGCCGTTGAAGAGGATCAGGAACACTGCACCGGAGAGGGCCATGAAGAGGAAAGAACTCACCACTGTGGCCTCCTCCGTCCCTGCCCACCTCGACAAGAGGTAGATAAGGGGCACAGAGGCCGCAGCGAAGAACACCACTGCCGCAATGAGTAGGATCTCGTCAGTCCTCAGATCCACCACCCAAGGTGAGGTAGGGCAGCTGCGAGTGAAGCAGGCGAGGAGTCCCAGAGCATGGTGTAGGCTATGAAAGCGGCCATGGCGGCTGTGGAGCCGAAGATGAGTATCAGGATGAAGAGACCTAGCTTAGTCAAGCGGATGCACCTCATGAGGAGAAAGTATTGCCCTGATTCTCCAGCTTGGAGTAGCAGTCGGTGGGGGTCACCCCGGCCTTCAATAGGAGCTTCGGACAGCCTGTAGAGGGGTCATAGGAGGATAGGTAAGCGTAGCCGCTCAGGTCGGAGCTCCTGTCCAGGATCACTGGCGCTTGGAGGTTCATGCCAGCTGCGTAGAGGTAGTCCGTGGACTGGTCCCAGTAGAGCTCCACGTAGGGCAGTGGTCTGAGCGTGGGCCCCGTGAGGACAGAAGCGCCGTGGTATGGGTCGTATGTGGAGCCGTGGCAGTCGCAGTGGATCACTCCAGGGGCATTGGCCTGCACTGCTGCCTGATATGCCTCAGGTGGGAGGTAGTTCGGCGTGATTCCGCCGGCCTTCATGTAGGCAGGGGGGTAGAAGTGGAGTTCAGGTGGAGTACATCCTAAGTGCTGGCATATGGCGCTGTAAGCGACTATGGACTTATTGGGTCCAACTCCTCCAGGGAAATAATAGACCGCCCCAGTCTCAGGGATCACGACCTTTGCGGGCTGGATCGCTATTGGATTCCCCTTCTCGTCACCTAGGTTGAGGAGGAAGTTTATGTCCCCCTCCATGGGGTACTGGAAGAGGATTATGGAGGGCTCGTTCACGGGGATCTGGGAGGCCTTAACGGGGGTCCCATCCGAGTTCACTAGGACGATCCATGGGAAGGAAGGGAGAGTCCTCTGTGCCTGGTTGAGGTACGAGAACATGGGAATAGCCGAGAAAACGGTCACAGCCCCTATTCCCACTATAATCCCCTTGAGGAACTTCCTCCTGCTCTCGTCTATTGGGCCTGCGTTGGCTTCTGCGTAGCTGAAGAGGTAATCCCTCCCCTTCCTCACGAACTGGACCTCATCGAACCTGGTCTTGGGGTCCCTCATCTTCCTCAGGAGCTTCAGGGCGAAGACCAAGTGAGCCCTCGAGATCACAACCCTCATGTTCCTGAGAATCGAAGCCGCTTAATAAAAAACTTCGATCCCAGTTCTACACTTTGAGTCCATTTCTTCACCACTTTATTTATGTATTTACATAATAAATTTTATCTTTAAAGAAATAAAAGAATTCTTGCCCTAAAGGGCATTCTTGTGAAATGATCCACATAAATCCACAGATAACCCCAATTAACTTAAAGAATATTAAGCTGGACAAAAAGTACTCAACGGTGCCCGGTTTGTTGAGGTGGATTAAGGAGGAGGCAGAGGTCCTCTGGTTCGCCGTAATGTTGGTCCTGGTGATCGGGTTCTTCTCGTGGACGCTCGTGGACCTAACAACTGGTGTGAGCACTAGTTACAGATACGGCCTTCCCCTCTTCAGCGGCCTCCCTGCAGAGGCTCAGGAGGCCGTGGAGTACTTCCAGGCGCATCCCCCCTCCAATAACTCAGAGGTGGTGAACGGGATCCTAGTGGTCAATGTGACCATAACACAATATAACTTCACCCCAGACCTGATCCAGGCTCGAGTGGGGGAACCTGTGGTGTTGATCCTGAACTCCCCCGACCTCATCTCAGCCTTCTACATGAGGTTACCAAGCGGCGTGATCAACGTCAACGTAGTTCCAGGTATGCCCAGTTACGCTTACTTCCTGGCTCCTAACTCCCCTGGGAACTACACCTGGAGGGAGTCGGAGTATGTGGGTTGGGGGACTTCGTATATGACGGGAACCCTTGAGGTGGAAGCATGAGTTACCTCTCCCCTAAGAGCACGTTGGGGATAGCTTGGCTTTACGCTGTTGGATCCATAGCGTGGTTCCTCGTGCTGGGGGTCGCTGCCATGAACCTCAGGACTTTCCTGGTCTACGATCAGAACAGCGTCTCCATAGCTCCCCTATACTACACGTGGTTGACTGTCCACGGATGGGCTGGGATGTTAGGTTTCGTGCCCAACGCTGCGGTAGCTATCATAGCTTACTCCATGTATAAGGGGGGAATGGTGGTTAGGAAGAATAGGCTCATGTCCGCCCTCTTCTGGGTCTCGAACCTCGGTCTGGCCTACGCCCTCCTGGGAATGCCAGACGTGGGGTGGTACATGTATCCACCCGTGGCCATCCAGGACAACTCCACCTTCCAAGCCTTCCTCCTGTATCACGGGGCCTTGCTTGGGGTAGCATACTCGGCCATGGCTCTCTCCTCGCTGTGCCAGGTAGCTGCTGTGGTGAACCTACTCAACGATGCGATCCACACTAAGCCTAACTCAGGCAGACTGAACATATTCACTGCCTACGGAGTGGCATTCGCTTTGGTAATAGCCCTCACCCTCCCAGCCCTATCGGCCTCTGAGCTTTGGTACGCAGCTTACGGTCTCTCAGGCGGGATGGTGCCAGTTGATCCCCTCCTCTGGGTGATCCTCTTCTGGTTTTACGGCCACCCGGTGGTCTACTACGTTCCCTTCCCCCTCTTCGGGGCTCTATACTATTACATACCCAAATTCGCGGGCAGGGAACTCTACAGTGAGAAGTGGGCGAGGTGGAACATCTACCTCCTGGCCATAGGGTCCATGTTGATCTGGGTCCACCACCTACAGACCTTCCCGCTCCCCCTATTGATCAGGGTCTTCATAAATCTCTCCACCCTGATCCTGGCCTCTGGTTCTGGGCTCACTGTCCTCAACCTCGGCCTCACCATCCTCTTGGGCAGGGGATATGATTGGCGCGACCCAGTGGGCTTATCCTCCCTCATTGCCCTGATCGGGTTCATAATAGGTGGTTCCACAGCCCTGATCTTACCAGAGAACCCAGTGAATTTTGTGGTCCACAACACCTATTACATCGTGGGTCACTTCCACCTGGTTATATGGACTTTAATAGTGATAGGATTCTCAGCGGTGCTATTGGACATGCTCAGGTCCTCCTCCCCGGGCTTCGACTTCAGGTCCAGGGGAACCGTGACGCTTGGCACTGGGCTCTGGACCGCTTCCTTCCTGGCGGTGGGTTTCCTCATGTCCTACGCCGGTTACCAGGGTCTAATCAGGAGGGAGATCGCCTATCCAACTCAGTTCCAACCCCTAATGCTCCTCATGTCTCTCTTCGCAGGACTGGGCATATCAGGCCTGGCCTTGACCCTTTCCTCAGCCCTGGTGGAGTTCCTCTCCTATACCTCAACTCACGGCCTCGGTTTAGCTCAGGCAGTGGGTATCAAGGCAGCTAGGAATGATGAAGGAGGTGAGAGGGATGGGTGAAAAGGGAAGGAGGAGGGACCTGATAGAGGAGATCCTGGACAGGCTCGGCGTGAGGGAGGTCCCTTTCTTCAGGACTCCGGACTACATGTATAATCCATCCTACTGGCTAGGCGCCATGGTGACAGCTGCGTTCCTCTACACTGTGATCACCGGCCTCCTCCTCCTGGTGAACTACATCCCCGCAGACGCCTACGGCTCCACACATGACATCATAAACTCCGTCCCCTACGGGGCCGTGCTCCTGTTCAGTCACCTCTACGGCTCCTACGCTATGATAGTATTAGCTTACGTCCACATGTTCAGGAACTACTACAAGGGCGCCTATAAGTCGCCCAGGGAACTCCAGTGGGTCACTGGAGTGATATTATTGGCTTTAACCTTGGGTGCCTCATTCTTCGGCTACTCCCTAGTGGGTGACGTCCTCGGAGTGAACGCTGCCTACATAGGGGAGACACTGCTGGTGGGCACTGGATTCCCAGGCGCACAAACCCTGGCTAGTTGGCTCTTCGGTCCCGGAGCCACTGCGGCTGCTTCCTCTAACCCGCTCATAAGGTCCCTCCTCTTCGACAGGTTATTGGGATGGCACATCATACTCGTGGCGCTGATCGGGGTCGTATTCGCGGTCCACTTCCTCCTGTCGGAGAGATACGGTATGACCCCCTCGCTGAGGGAGAGACCTCGAGTTCCAGCCTATTACACCAAGGAGGAGTGGTCCAAGTTCAACCCCTGGTGGCCGAGGAACTTCGTCTACATGCTCTCAATAGTCCTACTCACCTGGGGCTTGATCCTCCTGATCCCTGACCTCTTGGCCCACGTGAACGGCCTCCCCATAGTCATCAACCCGCAGCCCGCGCCCCAGTATGGGACTTCCCAGGCTCTCTCCACATCACCCTATCCCCCCTGGTTCTTCCTCTTCCTCTACAAGCTGGTGGATCTGCTCCTCCCCAACGGGCAGGCCATGCCTCCCTCCATGGTGGTGTCCTTACTCATCGTGGGGCTCCTGATCCTAATGTTCATGCCCTTCTATGAGAACTCCAACACCCTTTACCTGAGGGAGAGGAAGTTCTGGACGTGGATAATGAGTACCACAGCTGTCTCCATAGTGATCCTCAGTGTGTGGGGCTACGAGGAGCCAGGAGTCCCTGCCCCCCTTCAACAGCAGATCCTCTACTTGGGAGTCCCTGCCTTGGTGGTGGGAGCGCTGATCCTCATACTCTCAGGCGAGAAGGTGCAGGAGGACTTGTCCAAGGTCCTCGGAGAGCTCAAGTCGCTGGGCAAGCTGAACGCCGGTCCTCATGGCGTTCTCCTCCTCACGGTCTCGGTGCTGGCCTTGGCTGGGACTTTCGGGAACGCCCTCACTTTCCCCTCGGCCTTCACTCTATCGTCCCTGGTGCCACTGGGCCTCTTCACGGGCCTATTGGCCTCTAGGTTCGTATCACCTAGGGGTGAGGGGGTTCGATCCTCCCAAATGGGGCCCGCGAAGAGGGCTGCGTTTTACGCTTTGATCGCCCTCCTGGTGATATCCATCGGCCTCTGTTACCTCCTGTGGACCCTACCCAGCGTGGGCCTGGACTCTACTTACGCCGGCGCTGTGTTAGGGGCGATCCTCATGATCTGGGGAGAGGCTCTACAGCTCTACCACTATCTCGTCTACGTCAGGCCCTAAGTCTGCCTGGAGATCTCCAAGATCTCGCTCACTACGAATCCCACTATTATCCAGGTGAAGAAAGTGTAGGCTAGGATCGGGGCTCCTTGGGCAATGCTCACCACCAACACCATTAAACTGGACACCATGGCTGTCACAGCGAGTATTGCCTCTCCAATGTACCTCCTCCCCTTACTTCTCCTCCTGAGGGAGATCCTGAGGAGGGATCCCCCCGCGGCGACGTTTATAAAGAGGTTGGACACAGTGCCCAGGAACCCGGTGGCGACGAAGGCACCGTAAGCGCTCCTGAACGCTAGGAGGAGGGCGAAGGCCAGGGCAGCGAATAGAATCGCGGCGACCAAGTCTGAGGCGGAGAACCTCCCCATGGCCTTGGACATGAAAGCGGGGGCTGTGCCGGTGGAGCTCATGGTCCTAAGGAGGCTCGAGGTGGACTGCATGTAGGCTAAACCCCCTAGGATCCCATCGTTCACTGCGGTGAAGATCACCACCGGGTAAACTGAGAGTCCTAGGGAAGCCCTCAGGGCTTGGGTGAGGGTGAGGCCGGAGGCGTATAGGGAGTATAGGTCGAACGAGGCCAGGGTCCCCCCGATGAGGATCACCATGACCATTATCTTCCCCACCACCTTGGAGGCGTTCTCCACGTCCCCCGCTATGGAGGCGAGGGTCATGAAGCCCGTGGGAATGCCCGTGGCGAAGAGGATTCCACTGAGGAAAGTGTGGGGGAAGTAGATGGGGTTGTAGAGGCTGTAGTGGGATAGGTGGAGGAGGTAAAAGCCTATGAAGGTCATTATTCCGTATTCCAGCGACCCAGCGAAGATCGCGTACCTTGCAGTGGGCTTCGCTCCAAGGAAGTATATGAAGAGTGCCGCGGCCACGGCTATGGCGAGAGCGCTCAAGTCGTCCCTGACCACGTATTGGGACAACATGTATGCGGTGCCCACGAGGTAAGCGACGCCATAGGTCAGGTTGAAGAAGAGGTAACTCCACGCGGTCTGGAAGGAGAGGGAGGAGGTAAGGACGTAGTGGCTGTATATGTAGTAACCCCCACTGTAGGGGAACCTCCTGCTCAAGCTGTAGAGGACTAGGCCGTTTATGAGGACTATCGCCGTTGCCACCAGGACAGCGAAGCCGCTGGAGGCGCCCAGTAGGGAGATCACGTAGCCCCCGTAGGTGAAGAAGCTCACGAAGGGAGCCTGTCCCCCTAAGGAGATGAAGAACGCGTCCAGCGCTGAGTATTTGGAGCCCTTGGCCATGGGGTAGGTAAAGCGGTGCTGGGGAAATAAAGCTCACGGGGGCTCAATATGGAACGCTACTGAACCCTCTATGGTCCTGGCCCTTTGGGCGAGGGTCCCTCCTGAGGATGGCGCGGACTCAATGTGAGTTCTGGACTTTCAGAGTTCACTGCGTCCGCTCTCATCCCATTCCCTTGATACTCTCCTCACGTCGTGGTTGAGAACACTTAAGCAGGAAGGGAGCTCATGGAACCTGTCCTCCCCATATTCCCTCTTTTCGACCTAGGGGAGAGCATCGGGAGGGGAAGTGTCCACCCTGGACTAGGAGCTCATAAGGAAAGTGGGTTAAGGGGAGGTCGTGAGACGCGTGTGGGACTTCAGGATCCAGCGAATCCAGTCCCCCCTTCCCCTAAGGGGCTGGAGGGAGGAGGAAGTCCCTACCCCACTCGAAGGTCGAGGCCAATTGCAGGGCTTTCCCCACCCGTTCCCCCCATTTCCACCGGGGCAGAGGAGTGGAGTTCACGCTCATCTCCTCCACCTCCCCCAGATCTCCGTTCAGCACCACCTTGGTGTCCCTGTAGAAAACAGCCAACCTCTTTGCGTCAGCCCACTTGAGCCTATCCCTGAGGTGTTCCGGGAGGAAGCTGTGGACCCCGAAGGACTCCGCATATGCTACCCCAGTCCTGGGTGCGTAGTTCCCTCCCTCCAGGACCTCCCCAATGAGCTGTGGGATCTCCACCAGGCTGAAAGGGCCCTCCACCCTTCCCGCCCTGGCTTTGGGCAGTTTCACCATGAGGGGCACCCTCACCAACTCGTCGTATAGGAAAATGCCGTGACCGTAGTAGCCCCTCTCCTTAAGGGATTGGCCGTGATCGGACGTCAGGATCAACAGGGAGTCCTGGTATAGGCCGTTCCCCTTCAGGAACTTCAGGAGGTCGCAGACTAGGGAGTCCGCTACCTTTACCTGTGACCTGTAGGAACTCCTTATTCCCTCTACGTCCCTCTCGCTCAGGGGTTTCAAGCCCGCCAAGTCCTCCAGCTGCAGCCTAGATTCCCTTACCAGGGGTCCGAAACGCTTCACCTCGTATGGATATGGCTCGTGAACCTCGAAGAGGTTCAAGAAGAGGAAGAGCGGAGCCTCAAAGGAGATCCCTTCCAGAGAGCCCACTATCCTCTCCCCTCCCTTATTCCGCGGGAAACAGGCCTCCTTGAGCCTGGAGGAGAGTCTCCTGGCTGAGTTCATGAGCCTCAGGTAGTCCTTGAGTGCCTTTGGCTGAAAGGGAGGGGGAGAGAGGAGCCTCAGGATCCGACTCAGGGTGGAGCCGGACCTCAGGGTGCGTAGGGACCTCAAGGCCCTTGAGTACTCCCTGACCTCCTCCTCAGTCTCAGGATAAACCCAGTAACCAGTCCTGGAGTACCAGAGGTTGAAACCCCTATCTACTCCGGAACCCCTGAGGAGCATGGGGTTTCCGCTTAACCCGATCGTGTTGTAACCCCTCCTCCTCAACTCCTCAGCCAGGAAACTGTGGATCACCCCCCCTGGTGGAGTTCATGAGCTCCGGGCCCACTCTCCTCTGCTTGGACTCATGAACTCCGTGCTCTGAGGCATACTTCCCGGTGAAGAGGGAGACGTGGGAGGGTAAAGTCCAGGGAGAAGGCGCCACGGCATCGAGGAATACTAGGGAGTCCTCTGCCAATCGGTCGATGCAGGGAGTCCTCTCCCCTCCATAGACTCCCAGGGAGTCCCTCCTCAATGTGTCCAAGACCAGGAGGATCACGTTAGGGGTCCCGCCTAACTTCACCACCTCACATGTAACCGAATCTCCTGAGCTTCTCCATCATTCCCTCCTTGTCCTGGGCCCTTCCTGCCCTCTCCCTGGTCCCCTCTAAGTCCTGCTCCCAAGCAGGCTTCTCCCCAGTTCTAACGGTATCGAACTTCCCGTCTAGGGACCTGTAGCCCTTATAGTAGAGCGGATGTATGGGTAGGCGGTTGACGAGGACGTAGTCCCAAACGTCCCTCTCGGTGAAGGGAAGGATGGGGTGGACCCTGAAGTGCAGGGGTCTGTCCCTCCTGCTCACGAAGACTTCCCCTGATCTAGCCGGGTTCTCGTCCCACCTCACCCCAGTCATGAGGGCGTCGAACCTGAAGTCCCTGATCGCCCTATTCAGGGCCACGGTCTTGAGGAGGTGGTTTCCCAAGTCGGTCTCCAGAGCTCTCTGGAACTCCACCTCCTCCACCTGAGGGTTGATCCTCCTCGCCTCCTCCCTGTTCTCCTGATCTAACTCCTCCACCCTTATCCACCCTTCCCTCACCTTGGACAACACGTCCTCGTTCCTGGCGTAGATCAAGTTGAGCCCCCAGGCTTCGCTCACCTCCCTCACGAAGGAGTAGGTCTCCTCGAAGTGCTGGCCGTGGTCTATGAACACCACCGGGGGCTTGGGCTTTCCCAGCTTCGCGGCTACGCCCAAGGCCATGTGAAGGACCACCGTGCTATCCTTCCCCCCACTCCAAACCACCGCGGGCCTCTGAAACGAGTTGAACGCATCAATGATCACCACCTCAGCTATCTGGGCCTTGGCCCTCAAGCTCAACCCATCACGCCTTATCGCCATGAGCTCGGATGAGCGATATCTGATATTTAACTCTATGCGTCAGGTTGGAGTGAGTTAACTTTAGTTGAAAATGTTTTATTAAAGCCACGGTTATAATAAAGATCTTTCACGAGAAAATGGGAATCAAAAGGATACGAGGAAGATCCGTCTTATTAAATAGGCTGGAAAGGGAGAATTTCTACTTATACTTTAGGATTGAAATATCATATATCTGAAAAGATTTCATGACTTTCTATGAACTCCTGTTTCGAACCAATTCGCTCCCACATCAGGACTCCCCTAAGTAAAAGCCCGAAGTTCCAGGTGGTCCTCATTGAAGGCACAGTGCTTATTACTCTCCACTCATAATTGAGGCGTGGGACAGAGATCCAAAGCTAGGGGACTGGTCAAGATCAACGCCGAGTGCAGGAAGCTCCTGGGATCACGTAGAGCCTCGAGTCCATGGTCGATCCAAACCGTTTAGGGAGGTGAGCTAGCTCATGGAGCTGTGGCACTCAACGTGGGTGGATATCGGAGGCATCCAACTAAATCCCTTGACTCTGAGCCGGACTCCCGAGTCTGAAGGAAGACGAGATCAAGTGGTGGACCCTGGAGATCTACGGGCGTCCGGCGAGATCGGTCAACGAGGCCTCTGCTGGGTGATGGAAACTCGAATCAACTCACTCAAGGCCGCTAGCGGGGAATGGTGAGTTTGTCTGAGCTGGAGGACTTGGGGAGGAACCTGGTCTACAACTACGTGAACCTGTTCAACGGCAGGTTCGTCTCCCACCTAATAGGGGCCTTGGGGAGCTTGCTGGTGATCAGGATCCTACAGCCGGAAGCTTATGGGGACCTATCCATCGCCATGTCCTTACCCTTCGTGGTGGGAGCCTTCGGTAGCCTCGGCGTGAATACTGCAATAGTCAGGTTCACCTCAAAGGCCAAGATCGATAACCCGGAATACGCTAAGAGCGTCATAGTCACTGGAGTGATCTTCGATCTCCTATACGGCCTGGTCCTCTCAGTCCTGGCCTACTTCCTTTCCCCCTTCATCTTCAATGTGATCTACGACAAACCCGAGCTCACCGACTACGGGCGTTTCTCCAGCCTCTACCTATTGGCCTACTGGGGTTTCAACTCCATCTTCTCCGCTTTCCTAGGGCTCGAGATGACCAAGAGGAACAGCGCCCTCTGGATCCTCCATTACTCCCTCCAGACCCTGTTCACCGTGACCCTCGCCTTAGCTTGGTCCAAGGTCTACGGCGTCATACTGGGTTACACACTGAGCTACGCTGCTGTGGTGGCATACGGCCTGGTCCTCATGTGGAGGGATCACATCCTCCAGGGTGCTAGGCCCTCGATGAGGACCGTAGGCCAAATACTATCGTTCAGCGTTCCCTTGAGTGCGTCCTCCTCTGTGGGCAACGCAGTGGGAGTGTACACAAACTCCCTGGCGATCAGGGTCCTCTCAGTGTTGGACATCTCCAACATAAACGCCTCCTCCAGGATAAGCTTCTTCTTCGACACGATCTTCAACCCCTTGAGTTACGCTATTCAGCCCCTCATGTCCAAGCTCAACGGGAGGGATAGGAACAGCCTAATATCCGCCGTGAACGAGATCATGAAGCTCAACCTGATAGTCCAGCTCCCCATGATCATCACAGTCACGGCCCTTGCGTCCCCCATAATAGACGTCATAGCGGGTGCCCAGTACTCCTCCGGCCCGTTCTACCTGAGGTTGTCCATGATCGGCTATATCCTGGGGAGCGTAACTGAGGGGTCGGTGATCAACTCCCTGATAACGTTTCAGGGTTACACCAAGTTCACCATGAGGAACGGACTCCTGAACACAGCCCTTTACGGTGTCCTCTTCACAGTCATGGTACTCAAGTTCGGCCCCCTGGGTTACTTCGCCTCGGGCTGGATCGCCGGGTTCCCCAGTTACTTCCTGGCCCTGAGGTTCGTGAGGTCCAAGTTCGACTTCAGGTTTCCGCTCAAAATGGTGGCCAAGGTGACACTTATCTCCTTCGCCGTCCTCTCCCCACTGTTCCCGCTCTCTTTCACGGTTTACAGCCTGGCAGCTGCTCTACCCCTCCTGCTCCTCCTCCTCAAGGTCTACGTTAAGGCCGGAGTGCTCCAGACGAGAGAGGTGGAGGTCTTCGTGAAGGGGCTAGAGAGCACCAACATGCGGTTCCTGAGCAAGCTGGCGCTCAAGGTCCTGTCCTGAAGCCCGCCAGGATCTGTACTAGGGACCTGGTTACCTGATCCCAGGAGAACTTCAGACCGCACTTCTCCGCCTCTTCGCTTAGGTCCTGTCCCTCTAATACGTTGAGGGACTCCCTTAATAGCGCTTCTCTATCGCCCTTCTCCACGAGCCTTACAGCCCTACAGCTTCCGAAGTAGTGCCTCAGGGCTGGGATGTCGTATGCCACAACAGGGACTCCGTTGGCCAAAGCCTCAGCCACGGTTATGCCGAAGGAGTCTAGGTAACTGGGGTAAACCATGAGCCTGGACTCGGTGAAAAGCGAGTAAAGGGAGGACCTGTCCTGGAAGGGGCCCAGGTAGGATATACCCGTGCCCCTGATCAGGGACTCTATGTCTACGCCCGCATCCACGGGTCCCACGAGGGCAGTCCTGCTGTAGCCTCTCTCCCTTAGTCGCTTGAAGACCTCCACTGCGTCGGGTGTTCCCTTGACTGGACCCTGTCTGGCCACGTGCAAGGCGTCATAGACCTTGCCCGTTCTCCTCCCCTTGACCCTCTCGGCCACCTCCCCGTCTACCCCAGCAGGTGGCTCCAGGGCGATGCAGGTTATCCCAAACCTGTCCTGGAGTTCCCTCCTCAGGGGTTCCCCAACGCACACGTTTTGAGAACTCTTCCTCAGATGTCTGTAGTGGGACTGGAGGTTCATGAGCCAGACTGCTGCCTCCACGAAATTGGAGTTCCTGGCCAACTTCATGTAGAAACGTGACAGGGGGAACTCGATGTATGGAACTGCGAATATTAAGTTCACCGACTTTCGGGTCCTGAATCCAGTGACGAAGTCGTAACTTGAGGACCGTTGCCTCAGGAGTAGCCTCAACAGGGTGTTACGGAATAGGTAAGCGAAAGCCCTGCCCCAAATCCCCTTCCTGAAGGGCAATTCCACCACCTCATACCCTCCCACGGCAGTCCTCAGCTCGGGGAAGGAACCCAGGAGACCCCTATCCCCCTTGAACAGCACCTCTAGGACGTCTACGGTCATTCCGTTGGCCCTAGACCTCTTTACGACCTCCACCAAGGTGGTGGTGGCCCCTGAGAGTGTGGGGTCGCTGAAGTTCACCAGGAGTAGCCTAATCACTGCCCCACCCCTCCGAAGCGTAGGAAGCTGAAATCGCCCTCAACGAAGGAGTGGGGGATCTCATGGAATTCCCTCATAGCCTAGCCCACCTTCAGTGGGATCTGGGTGAAGACGTTGGAGTAGAGGAACTTGTCCTCAGCTAAGTCGTAGCGATAGAGCGAGACCCTGAGTTTGTAGTCACCGGGTTCTCCAACGGAGAAGTTCAAGGGTATCTTCCACTCGCCGTTCTGATCCACTAAGGCATAGCGTACCTCCAACGTGGAGTTGAAGGACCCGTTGATCAATTGCGCCACCACCTCGTAGAGCATGGGCTTCCCCTCGTGGTTCTCTATATAGATATAGATCGAGGCGTTCTGCCCCCTGGCCAGGAAATAGGGATAATCCCCCAGAGTCCCCTGCCCGTTCAGGAGGAGCATGGTGGAGAAGGGTTCCTTCCCGTACTCAGAGAGATACGAGTAGCCAAAGTAACTCAGGGCTGCCAGGATCGTTAGCCCCAGGACGATCCCTGCGAATAGCGTTCCCTCATCTCCGCGTCTCTCCCCCCTAATCCTCCTACGCCTGTTCAGTTTGAACCAAAGGGAGTTGTAGGTCCTAACCACGTGGGGGTTGAAGAGGTAGAACACTAGGAAGAGGACCAGCGGGATCGAAAGGGAGATCGCCAGGATCTCCAACTGCTCCCTTTGAACTCCCTGGGAGTAGGTGAGGTAGAGCCTCTTATACTCCGCGATCATTTGGGTGGTATTGTAGTCCACAGTCTCACTCCCCATCTCTTCGCACTAAACCCAAGGAGAAGCCCAGGAGGGAGAGGTAGATGAGGAGGGGAGCCCCTAGGAGATACTTGGATAGCTTGTATTGTCGGCACGTCTCTCTCTGAACCTTCACCAGGAGCCCAGTGTACCCCAGGACTGCCAGGAGTGGAATGAAGGCGTAGAGGTGAAACAACGCCAGTGCTCCCACCGCTGCTAAGGATCCCCAGAGGAGCCCCAACCTGACGGCTGAGTCCACTAAACTCCTCCTCTCACCCGTCAACGCGTAGTATGTCCTGGCCCCCACTGCGGCTTCAGCGTTCTGCCTCAAGTAGGAGACCAGGGAAGCCCTGTGGTAATGGTAGACGAAATCGATTTGATTGACCACGGAGGAGTAGCCCGATCTCCTCAACCTGTATAGAAGCTCGTCCTCCTGCATGTAATTCATGGCCTGGTTAAACCCCCCCACCTTCAGGACTGCCTCCCGCCTGTAGACTGCACCGTTGGCCGTAGTCGAGCCCTTGCACAGGAAAGTGTCTATGGACTTTTGGAGGAAACTGGAGTCAGGAGGGGCGAAGACCTTGGTGAAGACCACGCCTACCTGAGGGTCCCTCTCCATCACCTCAACGACCCTCTTGATCCAAGTAGGGGTTGCCACGGTGGCATCGCTGTCCAGGAAGGCCACGTATTTCCCCCTGCTCTCCTGGATGCCCCTGTTGTATGCGACTCCCCTGCCCCTCCTGGGTTCCACCACTACACGGAGGTGGTAGTAGGCCTGGAACTCCTCAACGATCCTCAGGGTTTCGTCCTCCGATAGACCGTCCACCACTACCACCTCGAAGTTGTGGTAGTCCAAGGAGCGAAGGGATTCCATTGTCCTCCTCACTGTCCTAGCTGAGTTCAAGGTGGGGACCACTATTGACACTAGGGGTTCTTCCACTTGAGCAAATGGAAGAGCCGGGTAAAAAGCGTGACAGTAACAGAACGCCTGTGGAGTCCCGGGCAATGCTGAGCCGCTTCCATTGATCACTTTTGTGGTTTCACCCTTTATCCCACGCTTTCATTCCGCCTATTTCACATTCGATCGTGATCGGGTGCAGGGTCTCGCTCTCAGACACTCAACCCATCTCGACAATAGGTGGGTCATAGGGCTCCTTGGAGCTGCGCGGAGTTCACACCTCTTTTCCTATCCCTTTGGGTCCTATCCCTTTGGGCAGGGTACACATCAGGTGAGGAATCGCCTTTCTACTCTCTAAAATCGATGCAAACACTACATGTGTTTCTATTAAGTGGAAAAAGAATTCAGTCCTTAGAGGAAAAGATTTTATCCGCGGTTTCCCATGGGAGTGCGTGAAGTCTCGAATTAGGAGGTTGAGCTGTTACGCTCACCTCTTCAGAAACTGGCCCATGGTCCTCTACCAGAAAGCCCGAGGGAGGAAACTCATTTCCGTGACCCTCAGGGACGGAAGTAAGGGTGTTTGCAGCCCCGATTGTGTAGCTAAACTAGTGGACCTTGAGGACAAAATGAACCTACAAGTGTGGACGGACCTTCACTTCAGGGGGGACTCCCTCTACGTAAGGGATTACGAGGTGAGGGAGTGGGACTACAACAGGGACTGGGGGATCGTATTCTCCTTAGCCGGGTGGAAAAAGGAGGGTTCAATATGGACAAGCGAGAGGCATGGAGTCAAGTTCCCCGCCATCACCATGTCCCTCTTCGAGACTTTCGAGTTGGGGGAGTATGGGGAGTTCCCCTTGAGGGGAAAGGAGGTAGTGGACGTAGGGGCGAACATGGGGGATACAGCGGTATTCTTCGCCTCCAGAGGGGCCTCTAAGGTGATCGCATATGAGCCGATCCCTAAGGTCTACCAGCTAGCCTTAGAGAGCGTGAGGCTCAACGGTTATGAGGGGAGAGTCCAGGTTCACAACTGCGCAATTGGATCCAAGGAGGGAGAGGTGGAGGTGCCGGCGGATCTGAGTCTCGAGGAAAGCCTGAGTTTCACCAGCTTGGCAGAAGGAGGGAAGAGGAGGGTAAGGGTTCCCTTGGTCACCTTGGGCCACGCCATGGCGAGAATCAGTGAGCCCTATCTACTCAAGATGGACTGTGAAGGGTGCGAGTATGATGTGATCCTGAACTCCCCAGGCTATGTGGGTGAGTTCCAGACAGCGTTAATAGAGCACCACGCTGTGATCACAGGGATAAACGTCTCCGTCGTGCTGGAGAAGCTCCGTGAACTTGGATTCAACTGTGACTTAGTGGACTCCCAGTTTACGGGATATCCAAGGAACATGACTGGACTCCTAGTGTGCGAAAAGAGGAGGTAATCACTGCGAGGATGGTTCAGGTTCCCAAGGCCTCCTTTCTCCAGATCGCGTATAGTATCGCTTGGGACGGATCCTTTGCCAAGTCCATGAAAATGTTACGTTCACTCTGAAATCTTACCAAGGACGAGTTCTTAACCCAGCTCCACCCGAAAGGGTCAGGGGGCGTGAGCCCAGTCTCATGACCCACTGCGAGTGGTCGGGGGCTAGGCCTCTACGCTCGATCCCAATCGAAGTGGATGAAGGTTAGGGGCATACGGAAAGACACTTAAACATGTGGATTTCAATATCTCGTATGTTAAATAGGAGAGCTGCAGGTTACGCGTTCGCCGCATTGGGTCCAACTCTCAGCGCCTTTTACGTCTACGGTCTCTTCTTCTCCAATATGTCAGAGTTCCTCATTAAGGTCACTACAATTTCCATAATATTACTCGTTTCGACCTTGATCTCGTGGCTCGGCTACGCCCTGATCAGATCTCCTTCCCCCAAGGAACTGAAGGAGATCGAGAGGGAGATCGACGAGTTGCGGAGACGGATCGGATACTCCCAGTGAGTCTAATGAAACGGCCTTTCCGGACATCCAGTCATGATCGACCAGGATAAGGAGACGGGGGGCGGGCTCCTGTAGCTGGAAAAGCTTTAAGCTGTGAGAAGCTACCCAACACACGTGAGAGTTAGTCTACTGACCGAGACCGATCAAAGGGGAACCTACGCCACGTCCCTGTTGATGTATGAGAAGCTGAAGTCCAGGGGAGTAGAAGTGGAATTCTACACCACTTTCCAGTCCCCATACAGGGTGCTACCCCCTCCACCTAAAAGTAGGATCCTAGGAGAGGAGAGCACCATGAACACAGCGACCTACTCGAACAGAATACTCGACCTGATCTCCCCGGAGAGGGGGTCAGTGCTCCACCTTATGAATGCGTGGCACGGAATAATACCCCTGGCTGAGAGGCGAGGGATCAGGACTGTCATAAACGTGCAGTACTGGTGGCCCACCTGTTACTTCAACTCCATGGACAGGCCTGACTGTGACTGTATGAACTTCCTCAAGGTCTCCAGATGCATAGCCCAGAGGAAGGGAAAGCTGAGAGGAATCACGTCCCCTGCAGAGACCCTCTATGCCCTGAGGAAGCTGAGGAAGATCAGGAGTAACCTCTCAGAGGCCTCAGCGGTGATCGCGGTGAGTAGGGTGGTGAAGGAAGTGCTCGTGGAAAGGGGAGTGCCGGAGGAGAAGATAAGGGTCATGAACGTGAACGCCCTGAACTTCGACATACCCTATGCACCCTACGAGCCAGGTAACGGCTTCACCTTCGCTTACCTCAGTTACCCGGATAGGGAGAAGGGAGTTTTCCAGCTCTTGGAAGCCTTCTCCCTAGCCCTGAAGAGGAACCCAGGGTTGAACCTCAAGGTCTTGGGAGGACTTGAGTCACCCCAGGTAGTGGAAACGGTTGAAAGACTTGGAATCAAGGATCGGGTTAAGATGACCAGGAGGGTCCCCTACGTAGAGTACGTCAAGAGGTTGGGGGAGTTCCTCAGGGACGTGGATGTGGTTGTTGTGCCCAGCCTCTACCTGGACACGTGGGGTAGGGTGGTGACGGAATCCATGCTCGCGGGCAGAGCAGTAGTGGTGACCAAGGGAAATGGGGGGTTAGTGGAACAGGTGTCTGACGGAGTGGATGGTTTCCACGTGAATGTCTACGACTTGAGGGATTTCAGCGACTCACTATACAGGATCTCGCTCATGTCCCAGGAGGAGGTAAGGAAAATGGGAGAAACTGCGAGGAGGAACGCCCTGATCAGGTTCGATAACGAGAGGCTGATGAACCAACTGGTGGAGCTCTACAGGTCCATTTCGGGGAGCTGACCTTGCCCGTGAAGGAGATCTCCGTGATCCTCCTGGAGGCTCAAGTACTAGGAGGGATACAGCTCATGACTGCTGACACCATATCCGCTTTGGCCAGGCACGGATACAGGGTGACCCTGGTCACTTCTCGTCTGTCCAAGGCTTTCCTGGACTACGTCAGGAATTACGGCTCCTCCGAGTTCAGAGTGGAGAAACTACCGTACTTCACCCCTAACTCGACGCTGAACATGGCGATCGCCAGGTTCCTACGAAGTAAGAAGGCCAGGGGCCTCAGTGTTAACATGCACGGCGACCTTCAGCCCATTCCAGCCGACGTGGTCTACTTCCACCAATTCAATGTGGACTACAGGGTCCGATCCCCACTGGCCCTAACTCCAGTGATTCAGGTGGAGTTGAGGAGGAAGTTCATGGAGGAGATCAGGGACTCCGTGGTGTTGGTGAACAGCAGCTGGACCATGAGTGAGGCCCTATACTTCTGGGGCATAAGGGCTAGGATCCTGTATCCCCCGGTCCACTTGGAGAGAATAGGGGAGTTGAAGTTGGAGGGAAGAGAGGACAGGGTGATCACGATCTCCAGGTTCTCCAGGGATAGGGGGTTGGAGTATGCTGTGGAGGCGGCTGGACAATTGGGTTTCCAGTTCGTGATAGCTGGATACGTCCAGGACCCATATTACTTCAGGGAGCTGCTCTCCATGAAGGGGAAAAACGTCATATTGATCCCCAACCTGGACGAAGGGATCAAGTCCTCACTCCTCTCTACCTCAAAGGTCTACTACAATCCCACTCCCTACGTGGAGGGCTTCGGGACTGCGGTAGTCGAGGGGATGGCGGCTGGACTAATACCAGTGACCAGGGATGTGGGTGGAGTGGTGGACTTCGCTCCTGAGAGGTTCAGGTTCCACCTCTTCCCGGAGAGCGTAGAGAGGATTCAGGAGGCTGTGAATTCGTGGAATGGGAGTGAGGCTGAGAAGATGCGGAGGATTGCTCAGAGGTTCTCCATGGAGAGATATGAGGCTGAACTCCTGGAGTTGATTGAAGGGCTCACCTGAGGCATGAAACCTTATAGCCCTGGGTTTCGACTCTAACCCCAATGAACGTCAAAGTGATCATGCCTCCCCTTGTTTTCAGTAGTGAGGCCTTGGTGGCCCTCTCCTTCATTAAGGCCCTTAGGGAACTCGGAGTAGATGGGATCTCATGTGTATACGAGAAGGAACCAGATTCCCACTACATCTCCAAGATGTCCACTGAATTGGTGAGGCCCCTGTCCCAGACAAGGACGGTCAGGGGTTTCATGATCAAGGGACCCCTGATCTCCAGCGCACTGAATTACGTCTCCCTAAAAAGCCTCTCCCCTGGGTCAGATCTGCTGATCAACCTATACTTCAGGGAGTACCCCTTAGGCTTGGACTTGGCCTACATCCTCTACCCACACCCCATCCTCCACAAAACGAATAGGGTCAGGCAGAGCTATAGGGGCGTTAAGCGGCCTTACTTCGCCCTAACCTACAGGTTGATCAGGCGGCTGGCCAAGTCCAAGAGGCCCCTCTGCAGCTCAGAGTACATAAGGGAAGTCCTTCAGGAGACACAGGGGATGAACTGTGAGGTCCTTCATCCGCCCGTGATCCCCCCTCCAGGGTTGAAACCAAAACCTAAGAGGAAACTGGTCATAGGCGTGGGTAAGTACTTGGAGTTGAAGCGATGGGAGGATTTCATCCAAGTGGCGAAATTGGTCAAGGAGAGGGATCGGGAGGTGGAGTTCAAGGTGATAGGAGGATTCAGGGCAGCCGATTCTTCCCCTGGATACTTCGAGAGGCTCAAGAGGGAGGCCGAGGGGGTGGTGGAGCTCATGACAGACGTGGGGGAGGAGGAGAAGTGGGACCTCCTGTTTCAGGCCAGAGTCATACTGCACTGTCAAAGGCTTGACAACTTCGGCCTAGGCGTAGCTGAGGCCATGTATGCCGGATCGGTGCCAGTAGTCTACAGATCCACCGGACCATGGAGCGATAACCTGCAGCAGGGTAAGTATGGACTGAGCTTCCTCACCTTTGAGGAGGCCAGGGACTGGGTGCTTAAACTAATGGAGGACCAGGATTTCTTCTCTGAGAGGAGCGAGATAGCGAGGAGCAAGGCGTCCCAGTTCACCTACTACAACTTCAAGGAGAGAGTAAAGGAGGCATTGGAGGTTCTAGTTTAACCTTTGGGGATTAAGGGGGCGAAAGTCCCCTTCCTAGGGGACGGATGACCTCCTTATAGATATATTTTATAGTTGTAAACAAAATACATATATAGGCCTCGCCTGAAAGAGCTGGGTCGTACCCCCGGGACTGGGGGAACTTATGCCTGTGGAGAGCAGACCCTCCGTAACCCCTCTTCCACACGGGGCATTACAGAACGGTTCCATTCGGTGGAAACTGCGCCGTGGGTAAAGGGGGATCGAGGTCGCTCCGAGAAGCGGGAGATCGCGAGGTGGGGATGCCCCGTCCGCAAAGGCGGGGTAGTTCACTGCCCCTTCTCCTCTTCTGTAATTAGTCGGTGGGGCGATATAGAGTAACTCTTTAAGAGAGCCAGAAACACTCCTTGGGAAGGAACAGAAGAAACACTGTTTAGGTCTAGACCTCTCTTCAGCTATCCCAGCTCCTGGAGGCATTGTAGTCACAGGGGAGTCCTTGCGCTTGCCCAGATCAATTCACCAGGAGTTCCTTCCTAATACTCCTGGTGGGACAGCAATTTTTAATAAAGCCAGAGCGTAAGTTGGGTCGCATGAAATCTAAATCCCCATTGATGAAGGGCATGACAGTGGAGGAGGCTGTTCACGTGTTGAGACAACAGGACTACAGCCTGGACGAGGCTGTGGAGCTCGTGAGGAGGAAGTATGAAGTGGGCGGAGTCTCCACATCCTTCGTAATGACCCAGTTAACCTCCTCGATCCTGCTCCTCTCCCTGTGGTCCCAGTGGATTGGGGTGGAGGCCGTGAGGGTGATCCTAGGGATCCCATACTCTACTTTCCTCGTTGGATATAACCTCCTTCTACTCCTGTATGGGAGGGCGTTGCAGGAGACCTCGGGGCTGGAGAGGATGGGGATCTCACTGGGACTGAGCTTCACTGTAATTTCCGTAGTGGGCCTGGTCCTGGACTCCTTTTCCTCGGTCTCCCTTACCCACATACTGTTAGTCCTGGTCTCCTTCACGGAGGGGGTCTCTGTGGTGAATTTCCTGGTGGAGAGGAGGAGGAATGGGGATTAACTCCCTCCCACTGGCGTTGGCCGCGGGGTACACAGTCACAGCTTTCGCCCTGGCTTCCATGGGGATCAACGACATAAGGGCTTACGTGGTGATATTCACCTTGGTGAGCCTTCTAATGGAGGCGGCCTTCCACCCTATTCCCAAACCAGCGTCTTTCTTCATCATTTCAGTGAACCTGGTGTGGATCTCGTGGGACATTTACTACCTGATGCAAGCCCTGGGCTTGATCAGCGGATAGGTGGGGAACTTGGGGCGTAAGAGGTCGGAGATCTCCTTGGGGCTACTCCTCCTGGTATCGGTGGAGTTGACAGTCTACACCGTGATCTCAGTCTCGATCCCCCAATACGATATCCTCAGGTACCCACTGGGCTTGATCCAGCAGCTCCCTCCGGTTTACTGGTCAGCGGAGATCTCTTCAGTGCTCACAGTGCTCCTGGCCTCAGCCTTTCATGGGCGGTTGAGCGAGAGGTTCTACGGTTACGTCATTGGAATGGGTTATGCACTCATGGTTTTCAACAGCTTCTTCGTGTTCTACTTCGTGAACCCTGTTTTCATCCTCTCCAGGGATGAGCTGGGACACGCCGCTGAGGTCTTCACCCTACTCACCAACCACAACACAGTTGCAGTCAAGGGGATATATGAGGCCGATTACCCTCTCGCCTACCTTTACGGCGCTTTCTCCTACGCCGCCTCGGGCCTCAACCCCACCTTTTACTTCCTTTACTTCTCCCCCATGTTCTACACGATCTTCCAGGTGCTCTGCGTCTACGCCTTCATAAGGCTTTTCCTCAGGTCGCCTTACTCAGAGGTGGGAGCGGTGATCTACGCCTTCTCCTCGATCCCTTTCTACGCCTCGGAGTGGTCCCCTCAGCTGATGTCCTACAACCTCCTCTTCCCCATCTTCCTGCTCATGGGCATGATAGTGAAGAAGGGAGGGGTGAAGTTCCTACCCCTGTTGATGGTCTTCTCAACCCTCACCGGACTCACCGACATAGCCACTTTCACCACGTCCGTGATCGCCTCATTGGCCCTAATTCCATCCATGAGGGGATTGAGGGCGTTGAAGTCCCACAGGCTCTTCGGCTACACAGCCTTCACTGCTTCCACAGCATATCTATACTGGGTCCTGTTCAACCCAGCAGCTGCTGGGGCCATAGCCGGTGATCTCAACCTGGTGAGTCAATTCCTCAACTTCCTCAGGTACGCCTTCCTCCCCCAGACTCCCTCCAACCTTAACTTACCATCGTCCCAGCTGATCTCCACCTTCCTTCCACCCTCTCCATATCACTTCTACAGCGTTGCCAGTAAGCTGTTGGAGGGGGGAATCTTCCTCCTCCTGTCCCTTGCGTCCTTCGCGTTTCTGGCGTGGAGGGGTAAGGCCAACGGGGACCTGAGGCTCCTCATGATCGTCGGTTCCACGCTCCTTGTAGCTCAAGGCGCGGTGGGGTTGGTGAATAATGTGAGCAACGTCCTCACCAGGATGATCCCGCAGGTCATGGTTTTCTACACGGTGATCATACTCCAATTCCTGGATCACGCCAATGCCTTGAACAGTAGGGCGATCAAGGCGTTTCTACTCGCAGGACTCACGCTCAATGTGCCCCTCTCGATCCTCGGATATACCACCATAGCCACTACCGAACACTCGTCCCCCGCTGCCTTCTACGCTGGGGAAGTCTTGGGGAGATACGGGATCTCATCGATCTCCACATACGACTTCTACTCCACCCTCTACGAGTATGATGGTAACCTCACGCCGTCCCTGGGGCTAACCAGCAACCACCTGGAGTTCGCTGGACCATACGTCCAAGTCCTCTCGATCTACTTCAATGGCCCCAACCTGAAGGGGTATGACCGTTACTATAACTCGATCCTAGAGAACGGCACTGTGATCCTCAACACGGGGGACTTATTGGTGAGCGCTGGCTGAGGGTCTCTCACGGCTCTTCGCCCTCAAAGGCCTTCGTAAAGGGACGAGATGCGTGAAGCGACTGAGTTCCAGTCCATCCCCTTCGCCAGCTCCTTAGAGTTCCTCCCCATCCCCTCAGATTCCTCTAAACAACGCAGTATCGCCTCAGCCACCTCATCCACCTCAGTGGGATCCACGGAGTATCCGTTGTAGCCGTCCTTTACCACTAGGCAGTTGGCCGTTCCCCTGGCGACCACCGCGGGAAGTCCTGCTCCCATGGCGTCCAGGAGGGCCGAACTCACTCCCCCATCACCGAAGGAGTCGCCTATCATGGCGAAGACGTCGGCCATTCCGTATATCTCCCACCTCCGGTGGTAGGGAACGGGCTTGATGAAGATCACGCTGTCTGAGAGTTTAAGCTCCTTCACCAACTCCCTGCACTCCCTCTCCAGGTATCCCCAGGCTGTCAAGACCAACTTCGCCTTCGGCTTCCTCCCTTTGACCAGATTGAAAGCCCTTATGAGTTCAGGTAGCCTCTTCCCCCTGACCAGCTGCCCTACGTATAGCACCACCAGGTCGTCCTCGTCGAGCTGGTGAGCGGATCTGAGTTCGGCCTTACTCTTCCTCACCTTGAGGCTGTCCAAGTCGACTCCAATGGGGATTACGTGAGCCCCCTTGATCCTGTAGACCCTCTCCACCTCTCTCTGTATAATGGGGTTAGGGACGATGTAGGCGGAGGCGAACCTGTAGATCAGGTTCCCGTAGATGGCCCTTACGAGCCTCCCTGAGTCCTTCCTCAGGGTGCTTGCCCCTATGATGGTCACCACTTTCCTCTTCAGTGGAATGGCCTCCACTGAGGCATAGAAGCCTCCGATCGCGTGGACTAAATCGGCCTCCAGCAGGTCCTTTAGGCCTCTAAACACCGCCAACTGGAACCTAAGGTGATGTCCCATCCCTCCCCTGAGCGACGGTGTCTTAATGAACTTGAGGACGTAATTCCCCTCGACTCTACTCACGTGGTTCTCCTCCCCTGCCTTGATCCCTAATACTTCGTGTCCCATCCTAGCCAGCCTCCTCCCCAACTCGTAGGCATATACATCCACTCCATCCCATGGCTTTTCATCGGAACCTGGAAGTAGGATCACTTTCATAGGCGTAAAGTGGGGAGGTCCTTAATAAGCTCCCCATCAAATAGCCTACTTTCACAGGGTAGAGAGATCCCGGGGGACCTTTCTACCCCGATCGGTGATCTTTATATAAGCCTCAGGCGCAAAGGGTGCAATGAAAAGGAGGGATTTCGCCAAGCTTTTAGCGGTGGGAGTAGCTGGAGGGATTGCTGTGGAAGCTGCGGGCGTTGCGGTGTCCAGGTTAAGGCCATCAAGCAGAGGAAATGTCGTTTACAGCGAAGTGGAAATTCGGGGTTCGCCGAGTCGGTGCCTGGCCCTCGCGGGAGACCTGGAGATATTCGCAGGCTCACCTGAGGCTGGATCTGGAACTTGTGGTTTATACGAGGCCCTGAAGTACCTGGAGGTTTTTGGATCGGGAAGAGTGAAACTATACGGTGACGTCTACCTCAACTCCAGCCCCCCGCCCCTGAGTTCAATTGAGTTGAGCGTGGAGGGTCCAGGCAAGCTCTTCCTCTCCCCACCCTCCGTGCCCTTCGCCCTTTGGCTCTCGCAGTTCCTCTCCCCCTCCCTCAGCCTCCTGTGGTATAGGGACGTTGGGGTCGTCAACAGGGTCTTGGGTAGGAGGAGGGCCCT
>Ga0208683_100058_pt1 | contig 55270 bp, 63 predicted proteins | sample BED_Mat_host_9_1_FD_187141 | JGI IMG/M metagenome (GOLD analysis project Ga0208683, IMG submission 187141) | Extremophilic microbial mat communities from Yellowstone National Park, USA - BED_Mat_host_9_15 (SPAdes) (version 3) | ecosystem: Environmental > Aquatic > Thermal springs > Hot (42-90C) >... | reverse complement strand
ATGATGACTACCACAAGAGGGACAAGAAACGTCTTGCCTAAATACAGGCTTCCTACCCATAAGTAATACTCGTTATACAAATATAAATAACTTAACGACGACACTACCTCCACACTCAAAAGATTAATAAGTCACCTTTAGTAATGAACTTATAATGAAAATTTTCAGAAATGCATTCATAAAATCTACGATGTTTATCTCATTTTCAATATCTTATTTACTTTACCTCATTATAAAGGCTTCCTTTGGATCTGGCAAATTAGCCTTTATTATAGCCTTATTACAACTTTATCCTTATTTTTTAATAGAATACTTACCTACTAGTCAAATAATTTCCCTATTCTTTCAATCTGTATTACTACTCGTCTTCGCTATTCTAATTTTAATTATCACATATATAATCTTTTCATTTTACAAATTATATAGGATAACTAAGAGAATTATATTCAAGTAATATCGATATAACCTGTAAAGTAGATGTTACCTATATTTTCGTGGATAACAGGTATAACAGTTGAAACAAATGAAATTGTCGTGATAAGAGAGACTTTAAAGGGCGGTAAAGGTGAGGTTATAAAGAATCCTAAGGTTTTCATAGATCCATTATCAGTATTTAAGGATATTCCTTTTAGAGAAGATATCTTAAGAGATACTGCGATAGCAATAAGATATTTTGTAAAGAATGAAGTAAAATTTTCAAATTTATTCTTAGGACTTACGGGTACTGGCAAGACGTTCGTTAGTAAGTATGTTTTTAATGAGATAGAGGAAGTTAAAAATGAAGATGAGGAATATAAAAACGTTAAACAAGCTTATGTTAATTGTAGAGAAGTAGGCGGTACTCCTCAAGCTGTTTTATCATCATTGGCAGGCAGACTAACTGGAATTTCTGTTCCTAAGCATGGTGTTAATCTTGGGGAATATATTGAAAAGATTAAAAATAGTACGAGAAATGATAAAGCAATAATTTATTTGGATGAAGTAGATACGTTAGTTAAAAGAAGAGGTGGGGATATCGTTCTTTATCAATTATTAAGGTCAGACGCTAATATCTCTGTTATAATGATTAGTAATGATATAAATATTCGTGACTACATGGAACCTAGAGTGCTCTCATCACTAGGACCTTCAGTTATTTTTAAACCTTATGATGCTGAGCAGTTAAAGTATATTCTTTCAAAATATGCAGAATACGGTCTAATAAGGGGAACATACGATGATGAAATTCTAGCTTATATTGCCGCTATTTCGGCTAAGGAACACGGGGATGCTAGAAAAGCAGTTAATTTGTTATTTAGAGCGGCTCAATTAGCTTCTGGAGAAGGTGTAATAAGGAAGGAACACGTGGATAAAGCTATAGTCGAGTACGAGCAAGAAAGGCTTATTGAAGCCGTTAAAGCACTTCCATTTCATTATAAATTGGCACTAAGAAGCTTGATAGAATCTGAGGACGTAATGTCTGCACATAAGATTTATACTGATTTATGTAATAAATTTAGGCAAAAGCCTTTATCATATAGAAGGTTTTCTGATATAATATCTGAATTAGACATGTTTGGAATAGTTAAAATAAGGATAGTTAATAGAGGGAGAGCTGGAGGAGTGAAAAAATACGCATTAGTTGAAGATAAGGAAAAGGTTCTAAAAGCGCTTAACGAGACTTTTGACGGTGATATTGAAATAGGTGAAATAGATGATTTGGGAGAAAGTTAAGATGTTAGAAGAGAGGGTTGAAAAAATAAAAAAGGAAATAGAGGATATGGAAAGAGAGTTAGAAACTTTGCCTACTGGTCACCTTGAGGTAAAGAAAATTAATGGTAATTATTACTATTATCTTAGGTATTGGGAAGATGGAAAGTTAAAGAGTAAATACATCGGAAGAGTTGCAAAGGACATTAAAGATAAGTTGGCTAAGGCAGAAGATCTAAGGAGGAAGTTATCTCAGCTAAAGGAGGAAGAGAAAAGAATAGTGAATATTCTTAATAAAATAGAAAAAATTGTAAGCAATTATTAAAATAGCATATTTTGATGTTTTTATAAAAGGATAGATTTTAATAACTGAGATCTTTATATACTATATAAGGATTAAATATGTTACTAGTTTCAGCCCAAACCTCAGTTCCTCAAGCCTTATCTAGCATAGCAACTAGTATTATTGACGCAATACCTTCTATTATATTATTTGTAATTATTCTTTTAATAGGTTATATTATAGGTAATATAGTAGCATATTCTATAAAGGCTTTTTTAGGAAGGATATTCAGAGAGGAACATGTAAGAGCCAGCGTTGATATAATAGCAGGTACAATAAAGGCTTTAATAATACTTATTGCACTATCTATTGCTTTATCTTTTCTTCAATTAGGTGCTGCATCTGTTTACATTCAAGACATTGCAAACTACTTACCGAAATTAGCTGGTGCTATAGTTCTATTAACAATAGGGTTAACTTTAGTTAATATCCTAGTAGATTATATGCAAAGACAAATAGGGGCTAAAACCTCAGATGATCTATTAACTGCAATATTTAATGTCTTGAGATTTGGCCTATACGCTGCTATAATTACTGTGGCTGCTGCTTTAGCTATATTTAGTGTAATTCCTTATGTAGATCCTTACGTCTTTTATGCAGTAATATTGGGTGCCGTAATATTATATGCGGCTTATGCACTAATAGATAAAGTTATAGTACCATTTGCAAATTCCAATCCAGATTTAGCTTATGTCGCTAATTATGGTAGATTGTTGCTTTACATAATAGTTTTACTAGTCGCAATAGCAATAATTGTAGAACCCTTTGGAAATGTAACTTCAATAATATATGCACTATCATGGGGATTGGCAATAGCATTTGCGATAGCCCTTATACCCTTAGTTATCACTCTTGTTAAAAGGTTTTTATCGGAAATTAAATAATTTTTATTTATTTTATAAAAATGAAATTTAGATTTGCATAAAATATTATAGTCTTTTTTACAGTAATTTAAGTATGAGGTCAATTTCCTCTAAGGAATTAGAAGAACTTAAAAGTAATGGCTGGCTTATCTCCGAGGATGGAAAGAAAATTAGAAAGGAATACAAATTTAAGAATTTCAAGGGTTCTATAGAGTTTTTAAAAGAGATTCAGCCACCTGCTGATGGATTAAATCATCACCCTGATGTCTGCATATATTATAATAGGGTTATAGTAGAACTTACTACGCATGATGTAGGTGGTTTAACAGATTTAGACTATCAATTAGCGTTAAAGATAGATGATATATACAAAATGTCAAGATCATCCTAATAATATTTTGTTTTTCCAATATAATTTAATAAGTAGTATTAATGAAATACTTAATGGGATAAGTAACAATGCAAAAGATAATCTGTAATTAGACCTTAATAAGGCTACGAGGTATCCGTATATTATTGGTGATATAGTAAAAAGAATATTGTTATAAGCTAAGAAAAAGGAATTAGCAGCGTTTCTTTCAGATACTGAGGTACTTCTAGTTATCATTACTGTAGACATTGGAAATATTGAACCATGAGGAACGCCCAGTATTAACATTCCTATTAGAAGTGTTAAGAAATTTGGAGAAAATGAAACAGTTATTATGCCTATAATTGTAAGAAATATTGAGATTAACATAGGTTTTCTTAAATTATTGAAAGGCCTTAGTGCCATATAAAATCTGGTTAGGAATGATATGAAAAAGAATGGGATAAATACTGAATATGCTTCGAAATTCTCAACGTTAAATAATTCTTTAGCGTATATTGCAATAAATGTTGTTATTACTGCAAAAGGTATGTTGTATGAGGTTATTGATAGAATAGCGGCAATTAGACCATCATTTTTAAAAGTATTAAAACCTTTTATCTCATTTTTTATTTCAGGAAATTTCACATATTTAGATAAAATTGCTAATGGAATTGCTAATGGTAAAAATAATAAGAATATATCCCTATAGTTATATTGCTTCAGTAATATTGTTTCTAAAATTGGTCCTATTACAAGACTTAAGCTTAAGCTAGTAGAGTATATATTAAGTAATCTTTCTGATTCCCTTCTACTATTACCTAATGAGGCAAACGTTATTAAATTAGGCATTATAAATCCGTAAATAAATCCAGTTATTGGAAATACAATCCATATGGTTATTTGATTTGACATATAAAGTAGTACTAGTAAAGGTATTATTAGCATTGAGGATAATATAAACACAATTTTTCTTTTAAAAGATACTAAGAATGGATTAATGAAAGTTGTTGAGATCAGTGTAAATATTGAGAACAATGCGGATAAGATTCCCACGTAAACTTCATCCATATTTAAGTCGTATTTAGCTAATAAGGGGACAGTGGTAGTTATCATATTGTTAACTGCCCTAGCTGATAATGTAGATAATACAATTATAATTATGATATAAACTAAACTTTCTTTCTTCACAAACAATCAGTTAGTTTCGTTTATCATTTAAAGTTATCTTAAGGCGAACTTTATAACCTCTTTACCACCTACCTTAATTCCCTTATTTACTCTAATTTTTAGAAAATTATTAAATACTGTGATATCACCCTTCATATTAACTTTAACTACTTTTCCCGGTAATCTCCAGATGGCCTCGTAAGGATATTCCGTTATTTCCTCCTCGTACATGTTTTCATAAACGTTAATTCCTTTTCTTAACTTTCCTTTAAATAATATTATAAACTCTATTACTGGATGGGTTATATCTAAAAGAAAAATATCTGTATTTATTACTTTAGCCTTAACTTCCTCATTATTTATAATAATCTTTTCTTCATCTAAAAAATTTTGCATATTTTCCTTAATATTTTCCAGCTCATTATTTAGTAGATCTTTATTTAAGCTTGCATAGTAGTTATCTGGATCATAATAGTAGAAAAACATATACTGTGTTACATTGCCTAATCTATCCATAACGAAGTTACCTAATGCAAAAATAGGAGTTACTTTCTCACTCATTTTTTCTTCCTTTTCTTACCTGTCTCAACTTGAAGATATGTTGATAAGACCTCCTTAAGATTTTGGCATTCATTAAGTTTTCTTTTTAGTATGGATAAAAAGCAACATAGTGCTCCTAATCTATCTAAAGTTACGAATTTTATCGAATTTTGAGGTCTTTCAGTTGATATTGCTAGAAATTTTCCTTGACCTGCTAGAGCCTTAAGAAATAATCTATTAGTATAAGCTAACTCCGTAGTAGCCCATTTTCCTTCTATCGACTCTGGCATTTTTATCTCATTCCAGGTTATATTATCACATTGTGTATTACATTCGAATTCTTCCTCTGAACTTATTAAGTCAACAACTTCGGCTTCACCTACCTGAGTAGGAGATAGGAAGTTTACAGTTGCGTTTTTTAAATCCTCTTTTTGATATGCACAGCATGCTAATGTTTGTAACTCGTCTATCATTTCGAAGTCCCTTAAATTAATATTGTTAGTCCCCCTTACAGTAGATATGGTAAGCAGAGTTAAGGAATTAGGTAACATTAGTACTTCAAATCTAAAATAGTTTGAATCAGCTATTCTTATTATGTACGTTTTATTTTCTTCATTAGATAATTTTCTAAAAGTCTCAAATTTTTGTTGTAAAAAATCCTTGTCACAGTTAGGAACTAGAAAGGAAAACCCCCTTATTTCTCTGAACGATTTAGTACTACATTTCATCGAGTATATAATTTCTAAAAAGATATTTAACTTTGTGAGTCTTCTAACTCACGAACTCTTTGGATATCAGCATAGGCCTCCTCTTCTTTTCCTAATTTCATTAACGATTTAGCCCTTCTAACGTATGCATTTTTATATAAAGGATTAACGTTTATTGCTTTAGTATACATCGTTACGGCATCCTCTAAAGCCCCTCTTCTCTCCCTTAATTGTCCTAAATTAAAATAAACCTCCGCATAATATGGATTTAAATTAATAGCCATTTCGAGATCAGCCTCAGCTTCTTTATAATTACCCATCTCCTCCTGTGCCATAGCCCTATAGAAATATAACTCAGCATCAGTAGGATACTTTTCTATTGCTAAACTTAAATCCCTTATAGCATCGCTGTATTTCCCCAGTTTAAGTTCTGAAATTCCCCTTATTTTATATATTAAGGGGTCTTCATCATTTACTTCTTTAATTTCCTCATAGGCTTTTTCAAAATTTTCTAATTTTAAATAAACCAATGATTTCAATTTTTTACTTTCTTTTGAGTCATCTTTTTCTAAATATGATAACGCATCACTGTAAAGTCCTTGAGATATTAGCACTTTAGCTATTCCTATATTATCGTTAGCCTTCTGGAAACTCTCTAACGAGTCTTGAATTTTGCCCATTTCAAAGAGAATTCTTCCCCTTAAAGAATAAGCCTCCTTATTATTAGGATCCTTTTCTATGATCTCATTTATAAGCCTTAACGCGTAATTTAAATTTCCGTTTTTATATTGGGTATAAGCGTCTTCTAAACTCAAAGTCTCACTATTTATAATTCTAATAATATTGAACAAATAAAGATTATCAGATCCTGCACGTTTCTTCACAAATCATTGGCGAACTATTCATCATCAGAACCGAGTTCGCTCTTCATCAAGTCAAGTAATGCCAGGATCATCATATTCTTCTAACCCACTACTTATACATTCATTTCCCCAACCTCTTTTTATTCCATCTTTTATTATTTTTATATATTCTTTTGAGGGTTCTTTTCTATTTTCCTTATAGCTTGATATATAGGCAAATGCAAAGTATTCCTTCCCATTTTTATCTATAACTTTTACTACTTCTCTCAAATATTTTATAAGATGTTGTTCTGCTTTATCTAATGAATTCAGTGTATGAAGGAAGACTTTCTGGAGATAGCCGCATATTTTTCCATTTTCATCTTCTATTAAATTAGCGCAGTAACCGTATTTACAAGGTATGTTAAATATTAATCTATAACCTTTTAAATAAGCTGGTATTTCAGATAAAATTATATCGACTCCTCTTTGTCGGAGAATATTTTCATTCATATTTTCAGCGTAAGCGAAATAATTTACAACTATTGGCATTCCGCTCCATGCGGAATAATCTCCGTTCTCTATTTTCTCTCTATCTTTTGTAATTTCTCTATTATATCTATAGAAGTTTACGTTATCTAAGTAATATTTCCTCCTTTGGTCAAAATAAACTCTAGTTTTCTCTCTTACGTATAAATCGTCAGGAGAGCCTTTAAAATCTTCTACCTCATCCAGAAATTTTATTAAATTATCATCTATTTCGTACACTTCTCCCCATACTATTCCATCACCTTTGACTATGCCTGGGTAGTTCCCTAAATCATACATCTCATATCCCTCTATATAGCCTAATCCTACAAACCTAGATTTTGCTATCAGATGATGTAACTCAAAACCGTATCTAAGGCTTCCATAAACAAAAATATACATTTTTACTCCCCTAAAATGTACTCTAACCAAGGTTCAACTTCTTCTATGCTTAAATTTTTTATAGCTCTATTGCCCTCCATTAAAGTGGTTGAATCATAATAAGCTAAATTATCTTGTTTTTTAAATTTAATAACGTAATACCTCTCCATCGTGAAATTTACCTCAGTCTCACCTCCAGCTTCCTCAATTGAAGGAGGGTAAAATACGGCTATTATCTCATTATCTTCATTTTTTATTTCAAATCCTTTCTTCGTTAATATATCTATAAGTTTTCTATACTCTATCGGTCTCAATTCTACTTGCCCTCCTTTTAACAATTAGTTTTAGTCCTTCCCTTTTAATTACTACTATCTCTTCATTTTTCTTTATATCTTCTAAAGCTAAAGCCTGCCAATATTCTCCCTCAACTAAAACGTATCCAATATTTCCAGCCTTTATGTCGTCAACAGCTTTTCCAATTTTTCCCTCATATGTATACAAATTTCTACCTCTTGTCTTTATAATTACATTAATTACCCGATATGTTAAAAATCCTAGTAAAGCTAAAGACGGAATGTCTATTATAGGATCTGAAATATAGCCAGTTAAGACTAGTATTGCAATTAGAATTACAATAATTATTAGCGTGATTGCAACTGGATGTGCCACAGATTTTTATTAGTTAAATTAGTATATATTTGTGATGTATAAGCTTATCTTCATAATAATTCTATTATTACCTTTATTATTACCATTGACTATTGTTTCGCAAACTCCCACTTTTGCGTTCCCATCTGGTATAACTAGTTATCCATTAAATACTATAATATATACAAATTTTGTATTAGGAGAGATTAACATTACGAATTTGAATATAGGTAATTCGTACCTACCAGGTGGTCAATACTTAACCTCTGGTAATGCATCTCTTCAATTAAATGCTATGATATTAGGGAAGTATTGGGCTCAAAATGTTATTTTATTTCATCAGATAAATTCAAATATGTTTTACTTAACGTTGGTAGTGAACTTATGGAATCTTTCTGGCCCTTTTTATAACGTTTCGGTCAATTCAACTGTATATCAAGGATTGGGTGTAATATGTTATCAAGGACCTACATTTAAAGAAAGCTTACCCATGTATATTTCGCTATTCATGGATATTATAAATTCTACTTTAGAATTTGGGTATAATATTAACGGAAAGAAAGGTGTATATTACTCATTTCCGATTATGGGTTTATTTCAACTAGGCGGCACTTCCCTTTTAGGTTTACCTAACGATCTTGAACTAGTCTGGGGTGGTCCAGGTGGTGGAAGTGTGGTTTATATGAATGTTAGTGCATCAGCCCAGTTATACTACTTTAATGGGAAAACTTTAACTGTAGTTCCAGATGCCTATTCTATAGGTTTTGATACCGCTGAGGCAGCTTATGGAGTTAAGGTTTATTCTAACTTTCAAAATATATTTTCTCCAGTAGCAATAGAAACTTATGGTAATAATTTTCCCCCTTCAGTTTTATGGCCAATTCCTCCTCACATTACAGTAAATCAAACAAGTGATAAAATTTATGTGAAATTAGATGTAGATAATAAACCCTTGTCGGGACAAGTAGTATATTTGGAGACTGGAATACCCCCTTCAATAATTTCTAAAGCGATAACTAATTCTTCTGGAGAAGCAGTTTTTAATTACGATAATTATTCATTTTATATTGTTTATTACCCTGGAAATTATACACTATCATCAGTACCCTATTACTCTTCGCCTATTTTAAATTCCCTTTCTAGTAAATTGCAAGCATATTATCAACAATTGCTTAATTTCCTTAAATCAGCTCAAAATTCATTTAAGAATGGAATAAAATCAGTGTTTACAAAACAAAGTCTTACAACGACTAGCCAAATTACTAATTCTACAGAGGAATCTAGCGTAAATATATACATTATAGTATACATTTTGGCTTTTGTAATAGGTATGGTAATTTCAGCAATATTAATAAGGTTCAAATTATAGATATATATTTAGAGGGAGTAAAAAAGTGGCAATTAATGTAGGAGTAGTTATAGGTTTAGTATTTCTGTTTATAATTATTATAATATTCATTGCGATGTCTTTTAGAGTAGTCAGAGAGTGGGAAAGAGCTGTCGTATTAAGATTGGGAAGGTTTTTACGTGTAAAAGGGCCTGGAATTATTTTCTTGATACCCTTTGTCGATAGACCATTAGTAGTAGATTTGAGGATTAACACTGTTGATGTACCGCCGCAGACAATTTTAACTAGGGATAACGTGACAGTGAGTGTAGATGCGGTAGTGTATTATAAGGTTATAGATCCGCAAAAGGCAGTAATAAGTGTATTTAATTACAATGTTGCCGTATTGAATTTAGCTCAAACTTCCTTAAGGGATATAGTAGGTCAAATGGAATTGGACGAATTGCTAAGTAAAAGGGAGGAAATTAATAAGAGATTACAAGAGATTTTAGATACTGCTACAGAGAGTTGGGGAATTAAAGTTACTGCAGTCACGATAAGGGATATTAGACTTTCACAAGACCTATTGACTGCAATGGCTAAACAAGCTGAAGCGGAAAGACTGAGAAGAGCTAAGGTAATATTAAGTGAGGGTGAGAGGCAAGCTGCCAGTATATTAGCAGATGCTTCAACATATTACAGAGACAATCCCACTGCTTTACAGTTAAGGTTTCTAGAAACTTTGTCTGATATATCGCAAAGAGGAGGATTAATAATAGTAGTACCTGCTGGAAATGAAATATATCCGACATTAGGTACTAGTGTTGCACTATCAACTTTATCGAAGAAATTACAATCGGAAGTTAAACAGTCTTGAAATCAGATGGACTAGGAGTCTTCATCATACCGTTTATGATCGCTTCATCATCACTTCCACTAATCTATCATTCCAATCTAAATAGTTTTCTCTGAGTAAATTAAATAATGTGGCGTATTTTTTAGCTTCTTGTGAGTTTATTTCAGAAATATTATCAGCTAACTTATTAAGTAATGTTATTTCTTTAGCCTGAGGTATACTCCAATCATATATATACTTTAACGCATCTTGTTTAGGTTCTTCTTTACTAATTATATCTATTCTACTTATGGGAGATGTTATATTATATTGATAATAGCAGGAATATATAGAAAAATCATCTAGATTTTTCTTATACTCTTTGTAGGCTTTTGAGATTCCTTTTAGATCGTCTATTAACTCTTCTTCTATTAATGAGTCCCAATTTATCCAGCCTAGGAAAATTGGTTTACTTATTTCTTCCTTTTCTATTCTATATTTATAAATGATATTTGATATTAGATAATTTTCTCTAGCATTCCTTAAAACTGAGTAGCCTTGTCTTACTAATTCCTTAATTAGGAGCCTATGAGAGTAATTTTTTACTATTCCAATAATTATCTTATTTAAATCTATTAATTTTCTGATTACTAAAGATCTATAAAGCACGAATCTACTTAAGCTCATTATTCCGTTAATTTCAGCATCTTCCTCATAATATGTAGGTGGATCTATTATGGGACCATCTATAAATATTACGTCACAATCTTCACATGTTTCAAGTAATTTAGTTTCTAAACTTAGCATAAATAGTATTGACTTATTTGATATAACGTTTTTATCATAGTAGTTCTCTATTATTTTAAGGTCTTCCGTTATTTGAGACGGAATTTCCTTCTTATTATTTTTACGACCTTTAACTTTTACAGCCTTTGCTATAATAAGAGTTATATCGGCGAGATCTATCTCGTATTTACTACCGTCGATACTGCAAGCTACATAGTCATTAGTTATATTTTCATCTATGAATTCAATTTTTAGTTTAATATTATTATTTACTATATCTTCGTAAATTAGATTAACATAGGTTTTTAATTTACTTCTTTGTTCTATATCTTTGTTTGCTATCTCATTTATTTTATTTAATAACTCATTAACTTTCAAATGCAAACCCTCACAGATATTCCCTTCTCTATTAGCATTTTTATTACTTGAAATGAATTATCAATATTATTTTTATTAAGTTTAATTTCACCCTTCTCTATCAATTCCAGTAATATATTAAGTTTAATCTCATCTAAGTCAATTTTTTCCAACTGATCTATAGTAAATGAGTATACCTCATTAAGATGATCTTTTGCATTTTTCTCGATTTCATTTAATTTATCTAAAGATTTATTTTTTGGAACAGTAAAAGTCTTTATTTCTTTTTCAATTTTCAAGACGTGAAGTAAAATCTTAGCGAATAGCTGTAATCTTTTATTTATTTCCTCTATGTTCTTTATTTTTTCGTCAATTAACTTATTTATCTCATCTTTAACAATATTTTCCAAATAATTTACTTTATCGCTTATTATCTCAATTAACTTAATGATTTCATCTGCATCATCAAGTGAAGTTATCTTCTTTATATCTTCTTTTATTTCCTCCAATGTATTGTTATACTTATCATTATTTATCTTATATAATTCAAGTTCTAATTCCCTTATTTTTTTCAAAGAGATTTCCAGTTGTTTTTTTGATTTTTCCAATTTTTCTATTATATCAGATAATTTTTCATCTTCATTTTTTAGTTTTTGTATATTCAACTCTTGTTTGAAAAGATTTAATCTATCAATAAGTTCAGATAGAATCATAATCTCCCACCAAGTTTTTTATTTCTTGAATTAATTGGGAAATTCTCTCCTCTTTTCTTTGTATGTTTTCCCTTAATTTAGGCAATTCTGGTCCTATCTTTTCAATCTCACTCACGATACTTTCTATAGTATTTAATTGACTTCCAATTTTGCTTAAAGAGGCTATATCTTCAAATATTGTTTCTCTCAGATCTTCACTAGATATTAACGTTCCATTAAGCGCCTCTCTTATTGATTTAAATAGAATATAATATAAATTTAAATTATCTTCTGCGTTTATAACTTTTAGAAGATAATCCAAATACTTCTTAAAGTTTTCAGTTCTTCCTTCTTCGTTTATTTCTTGAATTTTCTTAGATAAGGAATTTATATATGAGTTGAAGTTCTCTTTCAAAGAGGTGATAATGGTAGTTATTTTTTCGATTTCCTCTATCTTTTCCTCTATTTTTAAATATTTTTTAGCAATATTTACTATTTCTAGTTTTTTGGAAATTTCAGCTATAATATTCTCTACTTCATTTACAGATTTCTCTGTTTCTTTCAGCAAGGTAAGGTATAGTTTAGATAAGTAAAGGCTGCAGAAACAAAGTCTTAAATCCTTATTTTCAACACATCCCTTTTTATATATATCTATGACTTCCTTCATTTCAGCTATACTCCTTATTCCAGCTCCGCGTTTTTTCGCAGTTATGAAGTATCCATAATTTAAGTAGGGGCTGTTTAGTCTTTCTTCTATCTTTCTGACTTGTTCTACTACTTTATCATATATTAGGGAATAGTTCAAGAATTTAGAGAGTTCTCCAGAAATTAAAGAGGCATAAACTAGAAAATCAAGAGTTGGATTTTGTCCTACTTTTTTATCTGGGCTAAATAGCTGATAAGCAAATGATAGTAAATTACCTTTTCTTTTATTATCTACTAAGTCTGCTAAAGATAAGATATAATTGCTAACTATCTCCTCAGCCTCTTGTTTATATTTCTGTTTTATAAATCCGGCAAATAATTTAGAAAAATTAGTTAAATATTCTCCAGTAAACGAGTTAAAATCAATATAGTTTGACTCCATTTTTATTATCTTATTGCTTACAAAATAATTTACAATATCATCAAGAAATGTTTCAGGGGTTTCTATATCTTCCAGGTGAAATTGTTTAGACCCATAGATCCTGAATTTTTCATTCACTATCTCATTTACTTTCTCAAACACTTCATAAATGTTCGCTATTTTAGTTGATGGGTAAAAGATAATCCAGTTGAAAGATTGTACTAGCCTTTTATTTTTAAGCACTGGTAATTGTTTTAAATTAAGGTTTTCCGTAATTTTTAGTATTAATGAAAAGATCGAATTTTTTATATCCCCTAATCTTAAATCTATGATATCTTGCCTTATTTTGCTTTGGTTGTAAATTTTCGAAAACAATAAGTATAATAGTTGTCTTTTCTTTGGTGTTGTTAGAGTTATTTCTACCCAAGGTATCGAAATACTATCCAACAACTTGAATAGTTTTATTTTCTCGATTACAGAACTAATTATTATACTCCCATGAATAATGTCCTCATAGTTTTTTATCTCATTTATAACTTGATTTATCTCCTCTTCAGATATAGGTTTTGTTATTATAATGTTTAATATATCTTTTCCTTCACCTCTACTTATTTTTAAGATTCTTGTATGATCGCCTATTAATTTCCTCTCTAATATCAATATACCTTCAATTTCCATAAGATGTTCTAGGGAATCTAATTCTTTGCTTCTATCTGTAATATTTGAATTTACAAATTGCAATGCCTTATCCCTTACTTCCCTTGACTTAAATTCTACTACTAATCCACCAACATTAGTGTTGACTATGCTTTCGAAATAACTCCAATTTAATGAATATGCCTCTGATTTAGAGAAATGTCTTAGCTTGTTAACTACCTCTTTTACTTTAGATGAATCTATACCTTCATATATAACTTTTTCTATATCATCTGATATAAATATATAGAAGCTTCCCTCATCAAATGTAAGAAGGAAATCCTCTATATAATTTTGCCCAGAAATTTTAGGAAATGCTTCTACCCATTTCGAATAAGGTACCAAAAATCCTTTTACTATATTCTTTTCCAAAGAAGGTATTATTAACTCTTTTTCTACAAATATCCTGCTCATTAGTAATTTATGTAATTTTCTTATTTCTTCTTTGTCTAAAGAATTTTCTAAAGTAGTTAAAACGTCAAGTTTCACAGTTTCATTTTCAGAATTTAGTTGGATACCCTTATCAGATCTGGCTAGTTCATTAAAGATCTTTTCTACATCTGGATAATTTTCGCAAAGTATTTCATTAAAGAATCTTACGTATTTCCTTCTCTCTGGATCTATAACCCAGAAAGGTAAGTCGAGGTACTTAAGTATTTCTAAATCCCTTATATTAGCCATCTCAAGCATGCATTTAATCATTAACATGAATTCTAATTTAGACGGGTTCTCTATTCGAACTTCCCTTATTCTACTCAGAAGAGCTTGATAGGTTTCTGGAAACAAGCTATATAATTGTCCACCTATTCCAAAGATTTTAGAATAAGCACTAGGTGTCATAGAAAGGTAAATCACCGAATTTCCAGTTGTATTAGCTAGTTCCTTAATCTGGCTCCAAAATTCCTTTATCTCATTTTTATATTCGTCGAAGTAATCTATAGAACTTTCTACCTCATCAATTAAGTAAATTCCATTCCTAAAAGATGTAACATTAAAGGTTTCTTTAAGTATGTTTATAAAGGGAATTTTAGTTATATTTACATTAGCCCTCTTTCCATACTCTTCAATTATGTCTAAAAATGTACTTTTACCTTGTCCCCAATCTGCAATTAAAGCTACAATTTCAGGTGATTGTTTTCTGCTAATTAGTCTATCTATTTCATCTTTAACCTGCTTAAAGAATCTTAATCTATCTATATATTGAGTATTATCACCTATGCAGGAGAAAATCTGATAAACATAGGAAGGATCTGCTGCAGTTTCGGTTATTCTTTCTTTACATAACACATTTTCACCCTTCACTTAATGCCATATCAATTCTCTCTACATATCCTGCGTATGATCCCAACTTAGAATCCCATGGTATTTTCACTAATGTTGGACTCTTCATGACCGACATTAATCCGCTTACAATTACGTACCCAGTATCTAAGGAAGTTAAATTTTTAGCTAATGACTCAGGTAATCCGCCAGAAGCGGACATTACGTATTTTACGTCCTCGTGGTAAATTCTGTGGAAGAAGAATGTGTTAATCATAGATAAAACGTATTTATCTACAAATGCAGGTCTTTGACTAACTAAGATTAAAGAGACTCCGAATTTCCTCCCTTGGGTTGCTAGTGTCACTAGTATATCTTTAGTTAAATTAGCGTTTATTGGATAATCGTTTGATGGAATGTAATTCTGAGACTCTTCTATTACTAATGCCATAAATCTTTGATATCCGTTATATTTGGATTTAGTAAGATAATTGAAGACTAATCTAGCTATATAGCTTACTATTAATTGCTTTGTTATTATATCTACTCCTGGTGATCCCTCTGCTGAAAAATCTATTATTGCTAACCCCCGATTTCTCCAAATTATTTCTAATGTACTTTCGCTGAATGAAGAAGAGGAACTTACTAATTGTAGCCTATTTACAACTTTATTCCTAAAAATTTCTAAGGAACTTATAATGCCTCTTGCCGTGCTTACGCTTATTCCAGAATCCTTATTTTGAGCCATTGTTAAAATTTCATTTTTTAATGTATCTATACCACTGTTAGTACCCAATAGGAAGTTATATTCATTATTTTCATGAGTTGCTAGTACTTGCTCTAGAAAGTTTAATTGAAGCATATTGTAGGAAGATTCGCCATATTTTAATGACATTATAAATTCAGCTAATTCACGAGGTGTAAATACTGACAAATCTATGCTTAGTCTAATGTCATTTTGTTCTTTTGGATCCTTTAGTACGTATCTTTTTATCCACCCTCTTCCCTTAGAGATTAAGTCTATATTGATAGATGCTAGATCTGTATAATCTCCATTAGCGTCTACCACGATCATAGGTAATGCTATTATCTTGTCACGTATTTTTATGTTAGATAATTTATGGATTATATACCTCATATTATAACTCTTTCCGCTACCAGTCTCACCGAATATTCCCATATGCATTGTTATTGCGTTCAGATCCAGTAATAATGGTATATCAGAACCGACTAAGGTACCATACTCAATAAGTACTTCCTTACTCTTAATTCCATAAAAAGATAATAGATCCTTCTCATTATTTATCTCTGGTAATTTCCTTATAAACGATCCAGGTTTTGGAGTAGTATTATGATTGTATCTTCTAATAATATGTAGACTAGCTTTTATTATAGTATTCATGTCTAATATCTCGTAAATTAATGGCTCTTTTAATATAGACTTTGCTATCTCACCTTTCTCATCAAAGAACTCATTTAAAAACTCAAAGTTTTCAATTCTCACTAGAGATAATTTTTTTGAATCATCAATTAATAATAATTGTCCAACACTTATTTCCTCGTCTGGTTTAATTAAACCTTGCAGCTCATTTGACTCGCTTTTTTGAAGTACAACTCCTATTATCTCTCCTTCTTCCATTTATCTTTATATATTAACCCTAAATACTTTTTAAGATATGATACTAAAGAAGATTTTAGTTAATCAAGTGATTTCGTTATTACAAAATTGATAAATTCCTCAAGTAAAATACCTATTAGAACTGGATGGATAATATAAATTACATCAACCTTACTTATTACTCCTAAAAAAGTGGCTAATAATGATGGCGAATGTTCAATGTTTCCTATTAATTCTATTGTTAAAGTTATCAATGAAGCTATAATAGCAAATAAAAGATTCGTTAGCCCTATGAATGAAAATATTACTGCTATAATTGCTGCCGTAATATACGAAGAAACAATGCTTAGTGATCTATTAAACCTCCAATCCGGATCTGGGTATTTTGTAGCTGCAGTCGCAATGAAGGGGGGGAGTATAAATTCTGTATGCGTTAAGGATGTAAAAATGAAAAGAATAAACAACGTAATAGAAGCGTTCAGTAAAGCTAATCTCTTTTTCCCACTAAGCATAGTATAGTTTAGACTAATCATAAATAAATGCTATTAAGGTTAGAGAATTTCTTAATTTAATATATTTATTATTAAAAATGGTAACAAAGAAAATTGTATAAGTATAAACTAAATGAAAATATGAAAGCACGTGTTCACTTGTAGTGTAACTTTTCATTAATAACTTCTAAAATACGCTACACACAATTCCTCTTAAAGGGCGATTTAACTTATCGAAAAACGCTATCACCCTTATATCTATCTTTAACTTATGATCAGTTAAATACTGTAAATGGCAAGGGATTTAGTATTGAACCTTTCGGGAATTCCCATCGCATCTTGTTATGTTATAGATTATAGGAGCCATTTGTAATTATATTCGTATAAACTTCATAGTTTATGTGGATCTCTGACTTCCTTATATAAAACATATTAGTCAGATCTGTGTAATACAGATCTGACTGGGGTGTAGGTCGTTTTGGGCTTAAAGCTCGTCGGGGAGCTTAGCCCACCTCCAATTCGAACCGGAAGTTGGGCTTGAAGCCAGAATAAGGGTGAGTATACATGAAGGCTCCAGTTGCAGGAATAGACGTATCAAAAGATAAATTAATCGTGTATTTTCAAGGTAAACTCTATGAGTTTACTAATGATAGGCAAGGGTTTGAGGAGATAAGGAAGATCTTGCCTAAGGGTTGTAAGATAGGTATAGAGAGTACTGGAGTTTACCACGTTAACCTTGCCAAGTACTTAAATAATGAGTATGATGTTAGGATCATTAATCCCTTTATACTAAAGAAGTTCAAGGGTTTTAGGGTAGGAAGAGTGATAAGAATGATGCTAAAAAGCTTGCAGAAATAGTTGTAAGTATGGGGGATAAGTTGATAGTAAGTGATGCTAGGAAGTTAACAAGTCAATGGGATTTTGTTACTAGGAGCTTCTTAACCTTGTAAACACCATCCTTTATAACGTGATAACAAATGCTGGCAAGCTTTCCAGTAAGAGCACAAGTAGCCTTAGTAGCACTCTTCCCCCTAGCAATAAGCCACTCATAATACTCGTTGAAAGGCTCAAGACCCCTAGCAACCTAGATGAATTACAATAAGTTCTAGATCAATTGTTAGATTAAAAATTAGTTATAGATCTCTCTGACTGAGAAAAATTGAAAAATTCCATAAAATATTGTAAAGAGCAAAATTTATAATAATAAAGAAACAGTCTGCTAAATCTTTAAAGGGGTTTGAATATAGAAGATATAACGTTAGATATCGTTTTAAAGGCTAATTTACCATATGAGTACAGTTTAATATTAACATCAGATAACTCAGAAGCTTTCTTTAAAATGTTATAGTGATGTCTAGGTAGTATTGCTATAATTTGTTCATGCATTTTAGATATCTTTTTTAATGGTTTTATTAATAAGTATACAAATTCTTCCTTCTCCAGTTCCGTCATCATTCTGGGTGGATAATCATAACTATTAAAGGGGTAGCATTCTTCTAGTTCTTTAGGTACTAGTAACATAGGTTCTGATAGGGAGTAAATTTGAACGTAGCTCTCTAATCCACGTTTTTTTATAATTGAATATGCAACTTTATGGGTAGGAGATAGGGAATACGGTTTTACTGCAGTACATGGTAGTATTAATGCAATTTTCTTATAGCTTATCCATGTATTTATAAAGTATTCGTGCCATTTTACGACTACTGGATGTTTAAAAAGATCATCATTTTGTTTAATTATTTTCTCGAAATTAGGACGAATATATTCATAAAGTTCATTGCATACAGAACTCATTAATTTCCTCCTCTATTTCCTCTATATTTTTTGTAGACAACTCTTTGGAGTATCTAATTAATGGATGATTTATTTCGTATTCGGAGTGTAAAAGAACCCATGCGTTAATTAAACTTCTATTAATCCAATTATCAAAACGTACCTCAAATGGATAATGAGTTTTATCTAAAAATGATAGAAGTATTTCTAGTTCTTCCTCATTAGCTCTTCTTGCTTTCCAAACTATTTTTCTCTCACCAACGTATCTCTCTCCCTTACCAGGAATGATTACCATTCCGTGAATTCCCTTTACTCTGTAAGTAGAAGTATCTACACTGTCTGCATTAAAATACACTTTTCTCATAAACGGTGATCCAGCTCCTAGAACATGTATTTTCCCCTTCCACAGTTTTCTCACTAGATGATACATAGCTACTGCCAGCTTCTTATTTCCACTTCTGTTTAATGTCGGTGGTACAATACCGCCAAAGGCTATAGTGTCAGTATAGTTTGTGTAAAAATCAATAGCCTTTTTTATAGATTCCGTGTCATATGCATGTACTACTGGTATGATTTTCTTATCGAATCTAGAATATAAATAATCAAAATTTTTAAAATTAGTTTCAGAAGGTTTATTACAAGGTAAAGGAGGTATGTCTAGGCTCATGTAATAGGAAGCGTTAAGTATTTTGTATTTTTCAATAACCTTATCTAAATCTATATTAATTCCTCTTTTCATTATTTGATACCCACCACTATCAACCCACGTCTCATTTTCCCAAGGTATTTTTTCCCAATTTAACTGATTAATCATTAGTGGAATTTTAAACTCCCAAATTGGAATTTTAAAATCAGGTATACCTAGTATTATCTTCATCCTATTCCATTATGGGTAATACTAAGAAAATATTTTAATCTTGATCACATAATACCTTTATAATTTTATAGAATTAAGAAATCATTAAGTAAAGAATATTACTCGATTTTCTTATCCGCGAAACAACCCATCATCACATCTCAGGTAAGGTTGGTTTCTTCACTGCTTATCATTTTCTTTAACTCATTATTATTAGTTATGCCTACCACTTTCTGTTTGATATATTTTCATGATTAGTTGATGAATAAACGAGCAATAATGCTTATATTTGTTACAATAATTATAACATTATCACATATTTTTAATGCATACACTTTGAATGTAAAAATTTTCAGTCCATTCCCAGTTATGATAATAGTTAATGATAATCAAGGAGTTAGTGTAATTTCAAGTAATGAAACTTTGAATGTAAAAAGTTCAAGTATACAAGTTCAAGCTTATGTTTTATCCTCATACTCCTATACTATTTTCATTAATGGAAATGAAACTGACAGGATTAAGCTCAATTTATCTAACATAAAAGATTATAATTTGACAATAGAAGTTATACCTAAATATTCTTATTTAAGAGTTAACGTAGTAGGTAAAGGATATGTCAATGTAGACTTACCTAACGGTAGTATAATACGCGTGTATAATTCCAGTGTGGTTAAAATTTATAACGGCTCCACTATTTTACTTCAAGCAATAGGTAACTTGCTTAATTGGTCCAATAAAGAAACTAGCAATGTGATCTGGTACTATGTTGTAGGTAATTCATCTATTGCTGCATACTTTGGTAAAAATCAACCTTTAGGAACCATATCTGCGTCTCCCTCTATAAACTTTACTGATATAGCACTTAGTTTATTTGCAGTTGGTTTCTTCTTATTATATAAAATATATTCCAAAAAAGACCAAGATACAAATGGTTGATAAAAAATTTTAAATGTGTAAGAGTTTAAAAAATATTATAATGAATAGTAGATTAAGTAATTCTCGTAGCGGATACTTAAGAAAGGCTGTAGAACAGCCAGTAAATTGGTATACTTGGTCTGAAGAGGCTTTTCAAGTTGCAAAAGCTGAAGATAAGCCTATTTTAGTAGATGTAGGTGCTGCATGGTGTCATTGGTGTAATGTTATGGATGAATTAACGTATTCGAATCCAGAAATAGCAAAAATAATAAATGAGAACTTTATACCAATAAAGGTTGATAGGGACGAAATGCCAGACGTGGACAGAATGTTACAGAATGCGGTATATGCGATAACTGGCGAATCTGGATGGCCTCTTACTGTTTTTATGACTCCAGATAAAAGAGTATTTTTTGGTGGAACTTACTTTCCCCCAGAGGATATGTACGGTAGAATAGGTTTTAAGAAATTACTACTTGAAATTTTAAGAGTATGGAGAGAGGAGAGAGATAAGATATTTTCCTCGGCTTTAGATCCAGCTATTTTAAATCTTCCTTCTGTTAATGCTAATTTATCCCCACATCTTCTGGACGATGCTTTCTCGTATATAACGACCTACTATGATGTAGAATATGGAGGATTAGGTTATGGGTCTAAATTTCCTCATACTATGGTTGATCTCTTATTCTTAAACTATTCAGCTACTAAAGGAGATGATTTAGGGAAGAAATTAGGATTATTTACCCTTAAGAAAATGTATTATGGAGGGATCTTTGATCAAGTAGGGGGTGGATTTCATAGATATACTGTAGATAGAGAATGGAAATTGCCACATTTCGAAAAATTATTGATAGATAATGCGGAGTTAATTTATGATTATTTTACTTATTATATAGCTTTACAAGACGAGGAGATTTTTGATGCATTATCAGCTACAGTGAATTTTGTGTTAAGAGATTTATATATAAGTGGTGTAGGTTTTGCGAACAGTTTGGATGCAGATAGTGAAGGCATTGAAGGTAAATATTATACATGGACTGAAAGTGAACTTAAGGAAGCTTTAGGAGAAGATTTTAGTCTAGCTACTAAGATATTTGATCTTAAAAACACAGTGGAGGTAGAGGGTAGAAAGGTCTTAATAAGAGGCTATGATATAAGGGATTTATCTAGGCTGATGAAACTTAAAACAGAGGATGTTTTAGAAAAATTGAACAATATAAGGTTAAGATTATTAAAGTATAGAGAAGAGAATAGAAAAATGCCATATAAGGATGACAACACGTATACTTATCCTAATGCTAAGGCTGCGGAGGCCTTATTGTACTCTTCACTGGTATTAGGTAAAGGTATTAATGAAGCCAAAATTGTTATAGATAAATTTGATGATAAAATTTCTAGAAGGCTTGATGGTGGAAAGGATGGGTTAATGGAGGATTACTTATCTGCCTTACTCGCTTTAATTTCAGCTTATGAAATTTTGGGTGATGAGAAATATTACGATAATGTTATAGAACTAGGTAGGAAAATTTTGGAATTTAATCCCAATAACTACATGGATACACCTAACGAATCAATTAATTCCATGTATATTAAGGCATTACTTAAGTTATCCCTATTATCAGATGAGTTCAAGATTAATGAGGATAAGATAAAGAGTTTAGTCCCCACACTTACTGAAGAGAACGCTCAATTCATAGCGGGAATAGTAAATTCGATATCTAGTTATATGAATGGTTTAGCTCATATTGTTATCGTAGATGAAAAAGATGGCAAAGCTGAAAGTCTTCATAAGGCAGCCTTATCAACTTATTATCCTTTCAAAGTAGTTGAAAAAGTAGATGATAGTAAAATAGATTACGTATCTTCAATTATAAGAGCTATGATAAAGAGTGGTGAAGGCAAGAGTAGAGTATATATATGTATAGGTAATACGTGCAATATGCCAGTAACCGATGTAGAAAAGGTTAAACAATTGCTTAAAACTAAGCTCTAGCTTTTAATAGTATGGGTAGATTAGAAAATAGAAAAGTTGCTATTATAGGTGTAAGTGAAGGTTTAGGTTATGCAGTTGCGTACTTCGCTTTGAGAGAAGGTGCAAGTGTCTGTATAAATGCTAGAAGTGAAAGTAAGTTAAGGAGAATTAAGGACACTCTTAGTAAGTATGGTAAAATAGAATATGTTGTGGGTGATGTATCTAGTTTAATTACCGCTAAGGAAGTTGTTGATAAATGTGCTTCCTCTCTTAATGGAATAGACGATCTCGTTATTGCAGTTGGAGGGTATATAGAAGATACTATAGAGGATTTGAAAGGTTTAGAGGAGATGATTAAAAATCACATTAAAATACCCCTTTATGTTATTAATTCCTCTTTAAAATATCTCAATGAAGGTTCTAGCATAGTCTTAGTTTCATCAATAAGTGGAGTAGATAAAGCTTCACCTAACCAATTATCTTATGCTATAGGGAAAACTGGATTAGCTAAAGCGATTAAGATTTTAGCCTCAGAACTTATTAAGAAGGGAATTAGAGTTAATGGTATCGCACCTACATTTATAGATGGAAATTTTGAACCTGAAAGAAACTGGAAAGTATATAGGAAGTTAGGAGATCCTAAAGCACCGCCAGAGGATTTCGCCAGAGTTGTTATTTGGTTATTAACCGATGAGTCTGAATGGGTAAATGGAGTAGTTATACCGGTCGATGGGGGTGCTAGGTTAAGGAGATAGGTGGTAATTATGGATAATATTCAGTATTTACTTAAAGGTGCAGAAAATCTGTGGAATAATTACGTAAGACATGAGTTTGTCATTAAAATGAAAGAAGGTACATTACCTCTAGATATTTTTAGATATTATTTAATCCAAGATGCAAAGTACGTTGAAGATATGTTAAAGGCAGTTTTATTAGCTTCTAGCAAAGGGCCAATAGACATTGTAACTAAGATTCTTCAATCTATATTTTATTCCAGAGATAAGGGTTTAGAGACTAACAAACAGTTATATTCCAAATTAGGTATAACGATTGATGAGATTAGAAAAACAGGTTATAATTTGGTAAATTACGCTTATACGAGACATTTGTATTACTATGCAAACATAGGATGGAATGAATTTTTAGTAGCGTGGACTCCCTGCATGCTAGGATATAGTATTATAGGGGATTTTGTAATTGAAACTTCTCACGAGATTTACAAGTTATGGGCTACCTTTTATTCGTCTCAAGAATATAAAAGAAGGGTTGACGCTATATTAGAGGCACTTAATAACGTAAACATAAATGAGAGTATTCTTAACATATTTATAACGAGCATAAGGTTTGAGATAGGATTTTGGGATTCAGCCTTAAGGAAAGAGCCAACGGTGTATTGATGTGAGTAATAATTGGATAAAGGATCTTAGTTTTCTATTAGAATGTTCAGATAAGGAGTTAAAATTAAATATAAACGCAAGTAAATATGTTCTAGATTTTCAATTAATTGATAACAAATATAACGTTTCATTATTTTCATCTGATGGTGTTAGAATATCATTTGACGGAAATAGATTATTTGATATGCATAATTTAAAGATTGTAAAGGGGGATAATGCTAAAAATTATATTACAAGATTATTAAATGATTTTAGGGAAAATGTTATAAAAGAAATAAAAGAGTTAGGAATAAAATATGGTATTCCAATTAAACTAGTAGAGGAAATTCTTAAGGCTATATGTGAACTTAATGTGGATATATCAAATTGCCTAGATTTTAATACTAATTTAGTATTTATAAATTTAACTAATGATTTTTTGAGACAATCTTCTCAATTAGATGTTAAGAAAAAATTGGAAATTGTATTAAGTAGAGACAACTGTATAAAGGCAATTATTAACTTAGATAACTTGTCAGAAAGTGATATGTTTTTAATTTCTACAGATTGTAAGAATTTTAAAGATGATTTGGAAAATTTTACAAAATTCTTACACAATTATAGATCATTTAATGAAAAATATTCTGAACTTATAGATTATCTTAGCAAAAGATTAAGAAATATATAGATAACTTAAATTAAAATTTTAGTTCCTTCAATACTATATTTTTTAAATTCAAGTCCTAATCTTAGTAATAGTTCCATAGCGTGTTGAGTAATGTCTGGAGCTACTAATATTCCTCTTATTTTATCACCTTTCATTTCCCTAAAATAAATGTAATATCGATACAGTTGTGAAACAGCCTGTAATTGAGCTTTACTTCTTTTTACTTCTATTACTACAATTTTTCCTTCCTTATCAACTCCAATTAAGTCAACTTTCCCATAGGGTGTCTTGTATTCTCTCTCAATGGGCCTAAAACCATCTTCTATAATATAAGGTTCTTTAATTATCGAATCAACTATATCAATTTCCCTTCCCTTTATTATAAAGTCACCATTTTCAACTTTTGAAGTAGTTATGTAATAAATTTTATTAAGTAAAATTTCAATAACTTCCTTTGGTTTTTGCCTTTCTGCGTGTACGATGAGAGGAGTTTCAGTTAACCTTATCTTAGTACCTGGTGGCTGCCAATTTAATGGCTCACGTTTTACACTTTCATGGACAATTACGGTCCCATCGGGTTTTATAATAATTAATCTAGGCGAGATTGATGCTTTAGATTCTGCTCTTCCCTTATACCAGACTTCACAGTTCGAGAATATTACTACGAGTTCTTTATATATTTTATCTAGTAGAAAGTGATAAGCCTCAGAACTCTTAGGTTCTAATAATACTGAATACACAGTATTACCTTGTCACAACGCTTAAATATTTTATTGATGTTCTCATCACTAATGCAATATTACGCTATTATAATTTATGCTCTTGTATTACTTATTGATGTTCTCATCATTTTGCAGATTATTAATGAAAATAATATGAAAAAGATATCGGGCAATTTCGAAGGTAAGGTTTCCATAATAGTTCCAATAAAAGGAATTGATGAGAAATTAGAGGAAAACATCCGTTCTTTACTTACTCAAAATTATCCTTATCCTTATGAGGTTATATATGTTGTAGATAAAGGGGATGAGGTTGAGAGAATATTAAGGAAATATAACGTAAAAGTAGTCTATTCACAATACAATTGTGATCAATGTAGCGGTAAAATCAGAGCGCAGTTAAGCGGTTTATTAAATGCATTAAATGATATAATAGTTTTTGCTGATTCGGATACATGGTATCCTAAGTATTGGTTAAGAAACTTAGTTTCTCCTTTAGATAGATATACAGCAACTACTACATTTTCATGGCCTTCTCCATCAAGACTCACACTAAAAAATCTAATAAGAGCTGGATTTTGGACATTAGGTTTTGAGTCTCAATCATTAGAAAGTTCTAGATTCTTATGGGGTGGTTCAATGGCATTTAAGAGGGAATTTTTTGATAATGAAGTTATAGATGAGTTGTCGAAAGAGTGGTGTGATGACTGTACTTTAACTAGAATAGTTAAAAGAAGAGGTGGAAAAATTGGTTTCCTCATGAACGCTATTCCTCTAAATGTATACGATGAAAATGAATTAATAAAGTGGTCTTCTAGACAAATAGTAACAATATTAGCTTATTCGCCTAGAGGTGCAAGAGCGTATTTAGTAGCTGGGATCTTTTTTACTTTTATTCTAATTTATTCCATAATATTCTATAATATCTTTACTTTTACACCATATATTTTATGGATAATTAAAAATTTATTAAGAGGTGTAAGTTATTTCAAACAAGCCATAGTAGCTTCTTTAATGACCGTTATAGCTATTCCTTATGCTTTAGTACTTTTATTATATAACTGGAATAATAGGGTAGTTTATTGGAGAGGTAAAAGATATGTAGTTAAACCTTTAAGTGAAAAATAGAATAAATTACTGATGCTGATGTTCTACCCCTGAAGATTGATGATTGAAGGCGTGATTCTGAGTGATGAAGCCGAGTACTGTTGAGGGGTGATATAAGGACCACTGCTGATGGTGAGGTAAATGGTTAATGTTGAGGTATATTTAAATGTTCGTTCATTAAAGGAAAGTCTACGAAATTTTACTGTTGAAGATGAAGTAAATGGATGGACTATCGTAAAGAATAAAAATAATGAAAAATATATAGTCAGAGATTTTGATGAGAGTTATTCAATTTTAATTTATGTTGAAGGATTAGAAGATGATATATTCCAGGCTTTCTCTAATGAATTATCTTCAATAAAAAAACTTAAGGAAGTTCTTTATGTTCCAGAGAGATGGAATGATAGAATAGATTTGAAAATAGAAAGTAATAAATTAATGACAACACCTAGTTTAGACTTAGAATGTATAACTGGAATAGAACTGTTAAATTCTATTATTAAGAGTAAGGGTTTTAGATATGAGAAAATAGATGAATGCTTAGTAATTATAGAAATAGAGATAACAAGGCCACTTTCCAGTATATTATTAGATGGCTATATAAATTTGTTATATCATTCGTTAAAAATGTATTATAAAATTAAAAAGGCACAAGAGGACGTTTTATTGAAAACTGCTCTAGAGTATATGAAAAGTATATAAAAGTGATTAATGTGTGTTAAGAGTGTGTTATGGTTATTAATGACTACTGGTAAGTGCAATTTAAAATGTGATTACTGCGGAGGTTCATTTCCAAATGATATAGTGCCATATGAATCTAAATACGATATAAGTAAACTCAAAAATCTTATAGAAAGGGATAGTGAAGCCACTGTAATATTTTATGGAGGAGAACCTTTACTTAATCCCAAATTTATTATTAATGTTATAGATAATATAAAGGCTAAAAGATATGGAATACAAACCAATGGTACTTCTATTAGATTATTGCCGGAGAAATACTGGAGAAGGATAAATGTTGTACTACTCTCTATAGATGGTCGTGAAGAAATTACAGATAAGCATAGGGGTAAAGGTATATATAAAACTGTAATAAAATCTGCTGCCTATCTTAAAAGCTTAGGTATAGAGACTATAGCTAGAATGACTGTTACACAAGATTCTGATATTTACGTAGATGTGATGCACTTAATTAACTTAGGATTGTTTGATAAGGTTCACTGGCAACTTGACGTTATATGGAGTGAGGAATGGAATTTTAAAGAGTGGGCTTACTCTTCATATTTGCCAGGGATAAAGAAACTTGTAGAATTCTTTTTATCTAAACTGGAGGAGGGCATAGTAATAAAAATAATACCAATATTGGGAGTTATAAGTGCTCATTTCTTCGGTGGCTATAGGGGTTCTCCTTGTGGTGCTGGCTATCTATCTGTTACTGTTACTCCAGATGGGAGAATACTATCTTGTCCCATAGCTGTAAGAGAGAAATGGGCTGAGTTAGGTAATGTAAATAAGGGTTTTAAATTACTAGAGGATCCTTTGCCCGAAGATTGCAAAAAATGTGAGTTTAGACAATATTGTGGTGGAAGATGTCTATATGCTCAGAAGGAAAAATACTGGGGAGAGGAAGGTTTCAAAATTGTTGATGAGGTTAATAAAGAATATTTGAGAATAGTATTATCTATAATACCTAAAGTTCAAGAATTGATTAAAGGGGGTACAATAAGATTAAGTCAACTATATTATAATCCAATTTTAGACTCAACTGAAGTTATACCTTAAAAACTCATTTCCTAATATATATAAGATGAGTATTCAGCTACAAGATGGTGAGAAACTATTAGATATGATAAAAGATATGCTAAAAAGCGCTACATCTTCTATTTTATTAGTAACTTATAAATTAGATCAAGATAGTGCGTCGGAACTTTTAGTTAAGGCAGCTAGTGGAGTTGAAACTGTAGTAATAACCAGTGATAAAGATTGGGCTAGGTGGCTTAATAATCAGCGTGATTCGTATAAAAGGGATGAGGAAATTAAGTTAGGTAACGAACTAAAGAGAGCTCAGTTACTATATGTACAAATATTATATTTTGTGATACTTATTTCCTTTGTTATAGCTGGAATTGATATTCTTCTATTTTTTATAATTGGTAATATGATATACATAGATTTAATATTATCTATAATAGCTATTATTCTAATCATTTACTATGGATTAAGAAGAAGGAGACAATTATTAACTCAAATAAATTTATTAAGGGAAAATTTCCAAAACTTGACTCAAGAAATAAATCAAGTTAGGGGTAAAATAAAGGAAAAGTTAAAGATTATTGAGACTAATAAAGAACTTACGTTTTCTGTATTATCTTGTGATGATAGAACTATAATATTTTCAGCGCCTTTTAAATTATCAACTATAACAAACTCAGTACACATTGTAACCGAAATAAGCAAAGAATTTCTTAATCAAGTAATAAATTCTTTAAAAAATTAAATAAAGATTAAACAATAAGAGTAAGGATCATAGTTAATTAAACTATAAGTTTGGTTTACGATATGATATACTTAATGTGATTTTTATTTATTATAATACCATTTCAAGATATTACTTTATAAGCTTATACTAATTCTCATATTGATCAGAATTTATAAAATATTTTCGTGATATTTTAATGTGTGATTATAATTTATATTAAACATTAGAAGACAGTAATTTTTGATATAATTCATCTATTTTTTCTACTAGCTTTTCGTTAGTTATTCCTCTAATAAAAGCCATTATTGCAGAACCACCGGCACCTACACCCTCTTTTACATAACCCATTTCATAAGCTTTTATTCCATCAAACTTAGATATTGAGAAATTTAGCATACTTACTAACACCTTAATTCCTACTTGCTTAGATAAACCTAACATGTCAGCAGATTTATCTTCAATTATCCACTTAGTAGTACCTATTACTATATCATGAATTTTATTCTTATTTAACTCTTTAATTATAGCCGCTGCTGCTACCATTTGTGTTCCTCCAGCCAATAAAACTTTACCCTTAAATCCCAGAGATATAGACGCTACACCTAATAGCACGGGATCTGAAACCTTAGCTAATTTCTGATTTAAGTCAGTTGGTAGGCTTTTTAATGCTTCAAGAACAACTCTTCTTTTTAACTCTTTTGGATTGTCTGGGGATGCAGAACTAACCTTATCTATTGCATCGTATCCTAAGGCAGATAATGTGGCCATTGCGGTAGTTGTACCTGCTGGTATAGACTCACCAATAACGAGGACTTTAAAAGCGTTGGATAACTCTTCTCCCAATCTCATTCCATTCTCAATTATATTATTTACTTTTTCTAATGATAATGCGTATTTTCTTATATCTCTTCCAGGTTCTCCTTGAAGGTCAATGAATGGAATTTTAGGTATTACTCTACTTCCAGCGTTAACTACTAGTTTAAAGGGATTAATAAATGAGAGTGCAGCTCTAGTCACAAGGGCCGGCGTTGGTATTCCAGAAGGACTTACTGGAATAGTATTAATACTTTTACATTTTCCTAGTATAATATATTCAGCGTCAGCAGCAGGTGTGAAGTGTGTTAACTCTGGTGTAGCTCCAGCTATAGTTATTTCAGGTATTAGGCTTATATCTGTAGTGCCAATAACGAGAATATATGCAAAATCGTTTTTGAAATCATTTAAATTTACATCTCCGAATTCTTTAATCATCAAAACCATATAACTTCGTTTCTTATATATAAAAATTGTGAGTTTTTGGGATTATTATAGGATGGTCGAACAAGGTACATTAGTAGATTTTGAAGAGTTTAAGCAAAATAGTGAGTTAAAGGAAAAAGTAAAAGAGGGAATAAAGGGAATGTTAAAAATCTTAACTTCCGAAATCTCTACTATAATTAAATTTAACTCTTATGAAGAAGCGGTGTGGCAATTATTAAGGCTTAATATAATTTCAGCTTCATTAGCTCAAGAATTGTTGGATATATTTCCAGTAATTAATAATATTGAAAATGCAGATGATATTATACTATATTCCATGCTTGTAAGAATCATGGAAGATATTGAAGAGACTCTAATAAAGATAAGTGAATATAAAGGTAAGATTTCTAATTCGAATAGTTTGCAAGTTTAGCTATTTTTTCTATAGTTTTTTGTATTTCGTCCTCCGTATTATAGAAGTGCGTTGATATTCTTATTCCTTCTCCTCTAGGTGAAACAATTATATTATCATTAGCTAACTGCTGGACAACTTCCCTTGCTTTGTTTAATTTTATGACAACTATTCCAGCCCTCTTATTTTCTGGTGTAATGACTTCTAAATTATATTCCTTCGAAAGCTTAATTGCATATTGGGAAAGCGATAAGACTGAATTCTCTATTAAATCCATATTATTGCTTATTATTTCGCATGATTTTGAAAGGGCTAAATTCGCAGCTATATCTATTGTACCTATCTCAAATCTTCTAGGTCCTTTTTCTAGGTTAAAATTAGTTGGATCAAATTTTAAATATTCAGTAGTAGTTTTCCATCCATAAAATGGAGGATCTTCAATAAGTCCCTTTTTAACGTATAGGAACCCTGAGCCTTGAGGGCTCATTAACCACTTATATCCTCCGGCAGCTGCAAAATCAATATCAAGTTCTCTTACATTTATCCTTATAGCACCTGCACTTTGGATTATATCTAAAAGTACTAATGCTCCGAATTCCTTTGCCTCCCTTACAATTTTCTTTACATCTACTCTTAATCCTGAATTAAAGCTTACGTGGCTAATTGCAACTAATCTTGTGTTTTTATCTATATTTGTTAAAATATCTTCTTCAAATGTATAAGGATTTGTCTTAACTAGATTAATTTTTACTCCTTTCTTGCTCAATTTTAAAAATGGATAAACTACTGCTGGGAATTCTAAACTATCAGTTACTATATTCTCACCTTGTTTAATATCAAGGCCATGTGCTACTATATTTATGCCATAACTGGTATTTGGTACAAGTGAAATCTCTTCTGGATCAGCATTTATTAGATTTCCTATATTTTTTCTGATTTGAAATAATTCATCAGCCTCTTCTCTATTTGCTGCTATACTCCCCTCATTAGATATCTCATATAAATATCTATAGGCCTCAAATAGTGAAGGTAATGGAGTAGGTGAGATTGCAGCATGGTTAAGGTATATGTATCTTTTGGTAGCTGGTACTAATTCTCTAAACTCTTTAGGATCTCGTAATCTCATTTTTTATCTCCTTTATTACTTCAGCATCCTCTAATATAGTCTCATCTATTTCCTTCCCTAATAGTATATCTCTAAGAACTCTTCTAACTATCTTACCACTTCTAGATTTAGGTAATCTTTCAACTTTATATACCTTATCAATTACATATATAGGTCCTAGGAGTTCCTTTACTTTTCTAATAATAGTTTGCTGGTCTGCGTTTCCTACATAAAAAACTACCAGTTTTTCTCCCTTTATTTCATCTGGTATACCTACGGCAGCAGATTCTATAACACCCTCTATGGAATTTATGACACTTTCGACTTCGCCGCTTGTAATTCTGTGGCCAGCTATTTTAATCATGTCATCATCTCTTCCAACAATTTTTATATATCCATTGCTATCAATTATTGCCAGATCACCAGTTTCATGCGCATTAAATTTCTTAAAATAGCTCAAGAACTTATTTTCATCCCTCCAGATACCTATGAATTGTGTAGGGAATGGATTTTTAGACACCAGATAACCTACTTCATTTCTTACACTAACTCCCTTTTCATTTAACGTGTCAAGTAATGCTCCTGGGAAAGGTAATCCCGCATATCCTATTTTAGGTTCTATTCCATCTAAACTGTAAGGATATCCAGCAACATATCCTAACTCAGTTTGCCCGTATACATCAGTAACTTTATCAGCGTATTTTAATGCGTATTTCCATGACTGTTCATCCATTATTTCTCCTGCTGTAGCTATAAATTCAACTCTAGGTAATCTTACATCTAATTTTTGTAGAGTTCTAAGTAAAGTAGGTGATGTAAATAGTACTTTTGGTTGTAATTCATCAATGATGTTAGGTAGCCTACTAGGAGGATAATCTGGTGCTCCCTCCATGAAAGCTAAGGTTGAACCATGAGTCAATGTGCCATACATTATTCTAGAAAAGGTTATCCAACCTACATCGGCAGTAGTTAGTACTATGTCATTACTTTTTAAAGAGAACATAAGGTCAAATACTGAGTAATTACCTACCATCCATGCGCCATGTGGTAGTATTATACCTTTAGGTTTTCCGGTAGTCCCAGAAGTGTACATGATTTTAAGTGGCTCGTTACTCTCTACTTCTTCAAAGCCATTGAATTCCGTTGGATAGTCAAATTCCTTATCCCTAGGTATTATTATATTTGAGAGTTGTGTATATAGCTTTATTTCCTTACCTCTTCTGTAAGTTTTGTCAGTTGAAATTATGAGTTTAGGTTCAAGATCTTTTATTCTACTCTCTATTGCCTGAATACCTAACCCTGCAAATATTAGTGTATAGATAATACCTAATCTAGCACTAGCTAATATTGTAGCTATTGTTTCTATGGTATTCGGCATGTATATAGCTATTCTATCTCCCTTCCTTAGTCCTTTATCTAATAGTAGTGATGCTATTTTTGAACTTAATTTATTTAATTCAGTATAATTTATTTCTTCTTGCCTTTTATTCTCTTGATAAAATATTAGCGCTTTACCTCCATGATTAAGTGCATTATAAGCTATATTAGTTGTGCTATTTACGAACCATTTGGCTATTGGAATGTACTTATCTTTTAGTATAACTTTACCCCATTTTCTAAAGAAATATAGTTTCTCAGCGAAGTTAGCCCAATAGTCTTCAGGTTTTTCTAATGCAAATTCATATAAGGTTATATAATCCATAACTTTACATACTTCTACTCTAATTTATTTTTTAACGGATATATTTATCCTTCTAAAACCAATATATATCCTAATCAATATATATTTAATTCGAATAATTTTCATAAATAATTAAATTTCGATTTTCCTCTTTATTATTTCTCCCCCACAATAAGGGCAGTTTAAGTAATATTTATCAAATTTCTTTTTACAATCAATACATTCATATACGAATTTAAAACTCTTTTCAACTTTCTTATTTAATTTTACTGAAGAATATTGTATTCCTAAATATTTCAGTACATTTTGAACTGAAAGATCATCAGTGAATACTATTGAAGGGCGTAAATCTAATGCAAGAGCTATAACAGAAATATCAGTTCTTGAAAGTCTTCTTTCATTTAATTTTTCTAAAATCTTATTAACGATCTTATTACTATTTGGTGACGGTTTCATAACTATTACTTTGCCAGTTGATATCGAGATCTCTAGATTAAACCTTGACGAGTTATCCTTTATCTCATCTATAACTTCTTGAGTAGTATAAACTTTATTTAGAGATAATTGTAACCCTGCTAAAAAGGCCGAAGTATCAAACACTATATGCATGTAGTACTTCTCCTATTAAATCAAGATTATAAAATCTTAATATTTTCGCTTTTGTTTGAGATGGTCTAATAATAATCTGCTGATTAGTTCTAATTAACGTAGCTATTTCTCCATCTACTACTACTCTTGCTGTTTGCGTATAACCCTTATCCTCTAATTTAAGCGTCAATATTTTAGGTGGTATAACGACAGATCTTAAATAGTAAAAGATTGGATTAACAAATATTATTTCTATAGCTTGTAAATCCTTATATAAGAGGGAACTCGTAATAGATAATCCCCATCCACTACTTCCTTGAGGAGTTGATACTAATACACCATCACCTTCTACAGAAACCCTCTCGTTATCGAAGCTTATCCCTACTTTTATGGCTTCAGGTCTATCATAAAGTATTCCAGCTTCATTAAATGCCAATTCAATTTTATTATCTGTAATAATTTCCAAGAGCATGTATTCTTCTTCCCTATAATCTCCCTTTTTTAGCCTCAGTAATACATCCTCAATTTTATCTGGCGGTACATCCATTAATAGTCCTCTTCTTCCAGCCTTTACTGTAATCACTGGTTTACCTTCTTTAACTGCCCTTAACAATGTTCCGTCACCGCCAACTGCTATTACGTAATCGAAATTCTTATTATCTATCTCAAACCCTAATTTCTTTGCAATTTCCTTTATCTTTTCTACAGTGTTATAAACTTGTGGCGATGGTTTACTAACTATCTTTATGTTCATATCTACTTTCATATCTACTTTAAAACCTATAATATTCTTCCTTAACAGTATACATTCTTTCTCGCTATTAGAAAAAATATAATTATTAATTTATTATTTTAGAAATAGATATATTACGGTTAGTATTGTGATAGCATTGAGAAAGATTTATAATAATATTCACATGTTTCATTCATTGCAGTGAAAGGTATTAGAATTATCATAGCTAGAATTATATACGCTATTCATTGGTTTTATTTAGCCCCGCTTATACCATATTTAATAAATAAACTGGATATCCCCATCCAACTAGCTGGGCTTATACCATTCTCCTTCTTTTTAGGATCTGGTATCATGCAAGTCCCCTCAGCTTACATATCAACAAGGATAGGGCTGAGAAATACCCTATTAGTGGGGCTCTTAGTTATGAGTATTTCACCACTTATGGTCAGTTATTCAAGGACATTTAGTGAATTGCTTTTATCTTATCTTATCGACGGTATAGGAGCTTCTATGTTCTTTTCTACAGGTGGAGGAATGTTAGCTTTTCTAAATAAAGATTCTCCAGCTTTTGCATTGGGTATTTATAATGCTGCTTTTGCATTAGGAGGTTTAATCGGTTTAAATTGGTACTTAATATTTAAAAATGATATATTATTATTTTATATATTATCTTTTTTAACTTTAATATCACTAATTATTAATATATGTAATCCAAATTTGAAACCCAAATGGAATATAATAAAAGATTATAGAATTATATTGCTGGGTATATCAATATCTGGAATTTGGGGAGTATATTATGTTATAGGAGAATTATATCCAACTTTTGCATTTTATTATATGCATTTAAACATAACTAATTCTAGTTTATTCACTTCATTTCTTCTTATTTCATCTGCAGTAGGCGGTTTATTAACATTTATGGCGGATAAGAGAGTTAAGAAATTTAATTTATTGATAGTTTCTTCAATACTGGGCACGCTTCCATCATTGTTACTCTATACCAATATTTATTACGCTGGAATAATAATTACTGGAATTTTTAATGAATTAGCTATTTCAGTAATGTATTCTATAATTGCGGTTCTTCAGAAAGGTGAGAATAGTACAATGGGTCTAGCATTAGTTAACTCGTTGAACATATTGATTGGTATGAATTTCGAACCATTGGCTTCCTATTTCGGCTATTATATGTGGATAATAGTTAATATAGTTGGGCTCATGTTATTTACTTTAATAATACTAATTAGACAGAGTATCTCAGTTTAACCTTAACTTGAAATACTTTACTCTCATTAATTAATTCTAATTCACCAATTTGATTAAGTAATCTTATTTTGAAAACTTTTTGTTTAACTCCACCGTTTATCCTTATTGTTATCCAAGGGTTAACTCCATATACTAAGATTACTGTTTTTCCTGATATCTTTACAGTTTTACTACTTGATGGAAATAAAATAATTTCCTCTTCAACATATTTATCTCCTGCATATTTCATTCCCTCATTTATTAATACATTATAATATTTAAACCATAAGTAAGTTAAAATAGGCAAAGGTATTATCAAAATCAAGGTAAATAATTGAAACGATTGAACCACAATTAACATTATGGTATCTGGTAATAAAAATTTGCATTAAGGTTTAAATAGTATAAGTACTAGAAATCTATGGGTAGATCTGAATGAGTGAATACGACATGATAATAATAGGAGGAGGTCCAATAGGTCTTTTCTCAGCTTTCTATGCTGGATTAAGAGATATGAAAACATTACTAATAGATGCACAAGACGAATTAGGAGGACAGCTAGTTACATTATATCCAGAAAAGACTGTTTATGATGTAGGAGGAATTCCAGGAATTCAAGCTTATGAATTAGCTCAAAGACTCGTAGAACAAGCTAAAATGTTCGGTCCAGAAATTAGAATAAATGAATGGGCTGATTGGATAGAGAGAACTAACGATAATATGTGGATAGTAAAAACGGATAAGGGATCTTATAAAGCAAAGACAGTTCTCATAGCTGCAGGTATTGGGAGAATAACCCCATCTAGATTAGGAGCTAAAGGAGAAATAGAATATGAGAATAAGGGTGTATATTATACTGTTAGAAGAAAGAAGGATTTTGAAGGAAAAAAAGTACTCATTGTAGGAGGAGGAGATTCGGCAGTAGACTGGGCTTTAACGTTAGCACCAATAGCTAAATCTGTAACTCTAATCCACAGAAGAGACCAATTTAGGGCTCATGAAAGAAGCGTTAAGGAGTTATTTAGAGTTGCCAATGTATATGTATGGCATGAATTAAAGGAAGTAAAGGGCGATGGAAATCAAATAACCCAGGCTATAATATTTGATAATAGGACAAAAGAAGAAAAAGTGTTAGATGTGGATGCAGTTATTATAAGTATAGGCTATAAAGGAGATTTAGGTAATATTCCAAAATGGGGATTAAATATGAAAGGCAGGGATATTATAGTAAATGGAAAAATGGAAACTAATTTACCAGGTGTTTATGCAGCTGGTGATATAGTTCAACAAGTAGATTCTCCTAAGCTCGCTTTAATAGCTGTAGGTTTTGCACAGGCAGCAATAGCTGTTAGCGTTGCTAAGAAATATATTGAGCCTAATGCCTCATTGTTCGCTGGTCATAGCTCAGAGATGGATAAATTTAAATCTAAGTAATTTTTTAAATTTAATATATATATATATAAAAACGATTATTAATCTTTATTTTGAATTTCTAGAAGTAGTGTGAAAAAGTATAAACTCTAAAATGGTTTTAAGTTTATTATTAAGAAGAATATAACTGCGAGAATTAGTTAGTTTTTCTTAACACGGTGAAATTATGAAAACAGAAAGGCTTAATAAGATTTTCCGTGGCGCTAGAAGTTTCTACATAATAGGCGATATAGCTATTGTGACTCCTAAAAAAGTTGAGATAGATTATAAGTCATTTGCAAGAAAGATTATGGAAAATCATCCTAAAATTAAAGCGGTGTATTTGAAAAGGAAAGTGAGTGGCGGATTTAGAATTAATGATCTAGAATTTTTAGCTGGTGAAAAAATTACTACTACAGTGTTTAAGGAAAACGGGATAAGGTTCTATGTTGATATATCTAAAGTTTACGTTAATCCGTCATTGGGAGGAGATAGGCTGCGTAATGTAGAGTTATTAGATGATAATCGCATAATACTAGATGCTTTTACTGGTTACGGTGCAATAGCCTTAAATTTAGTTCATAAGAAAAGGGTGTACGTTGTGGCTGGTGATATTAATATTGACGGATTGTATATGTTAAAAAAATCTTTATCTTTAAATAAGATTAAAGGGTTAATTGATATTGTAAATTACGATGCTTACAATTTGCCATTTAGAGAAAAATCATTTGATTTAACGTTTGCGGATAATCCCACAATGATAGTAGAGTTTAAAGAAGAGCTGTGCAAAGTATCTAAGAATGTTGTGTTTTATTTTTTGACAAATTCTGAGGAAGATGCAACTCAAAAATTAGGTAAGGCTAATTGGACTAGAGTTAAAGATTATTCTAAGAATCTCTTCATCTTTAAGGGGAATGTCAGATGCCAATAAATATATTTCACCCTCACTTCCTTTTTTAAGCTCATCTATGATCTCTCTTTTTATATCTTTAGCGGCCTTATCTGAATTTATCATTAATGTAGCATCTTCTATAAAATTAGATTTCCTTAAAATTATCTTCTTTTCATTTCCCAGAATTAGTCGCGAAGATCCTTTACCATGGACTATATCTATGAGATCATTTACCTTAATAATTACATATATAAAGCTATTATCATTTCTTGCTAATTTCTTGAAATTCTCATTTATATCTTTAGCTCCTTTATTAGCCATTATTCCTATAATACAGTCCCCTCTAATAGTTAGATAGTTATCCTTAGTTATCTCTAGCGTACTCTTATGCAAAGCCCTTATATTATAATGACCCCTTATTTTTATCTTCTCTAGACTCATCAATTTTAGCTAATATAAAAGTATATCCTCTAACCTCTATAAGTTTAGCCCCAGTTAAATTAGCTACTTTTAAGGCAAATTCTCTTCTATCTTCAGGCGTTTCAATTCCAATTTTTACTTTAACCACTTTATGTTCTTTTAATCGTCTTTTTATTTCATTTATTACATTCTCGCTTAGTCCATTTTTACCTATGCGAACGTCTGCAGTTCTAGCTTTTGCTTTCTTTATTAACTCTTTTATCTCTTGTGAGTACATATCTTCTTTGCCAATTACAAATTAGACATGTTCTAATTAAAATCTTTGATCTGATTCTTCTTCTTTCAGTTAATCCTACAATTAATGGCGTGTAGCATTTCCGGCAAAACATTCTCTTATACTTTAGTGGTATTTTCACTTTACCTTTTCTCGAATACATAATAGCTAATTTGACATATTCTCTCGCTAATTCTAGGTTTCCTTCCTTAGCTATATTAACACTCTGTATAATAAGCTCAATGATTCTCTTCCTTATTGCATTCTTTCTTCTCACAATAACTACTATAAACCCCCTCCATTAAAATAACCTAATGAATATAAACATAATACTCTTAGAGGCTGGGATAGAATTAGTACCAAAAGAGATAGTTAATCATCCCTCTGTTGTAAAAAATGCTAAGAGAAGAAAGAAAAAACCAGAAGATACGTTATTAGACATTTCTTTACATTACCATGCTATGAAGAAATTGGAAAACGTTCATAAAAGAGGAAGACCAGATATTATACATCAAGCTTTACTTATAATGTTAACGGATCCTATGATTAAGGGGGATTTTTACATTCATACAATTGAATCTAAGATAATTAGAATAAATCCTAAGATGAGACCTCCCAAGAATTATCTAAGGTTTGTAGGTTTAATGGAACAGCTATTGAAATACGGTAAGGTGCCTTTGGATAGTAATGAGACGTTAATGGAAGTAACTAACTTAACGTTGGAAGATTTAATGACTAAATATAATTTAGCCTTGTTGTCTGAGAAAGGAGAAAAAATAGCACCAGAAGAACTTTGCAGGTTAGGCGGCAACTGGATATTAGGAATAGGTGCGTTTCCCCATGGAGATTTTTCAGAAAAAATTCAAAAAATTTCTAAGAAAGTTTATTCTATAAGTAAATTTCCACTTGAGACCCAGCAAGTTATATGTAGAATATTTTCAGCTTGCAATCAGATATTAGGATGGCCTTGAAACCTTAGCTTTTATAATAACTATTCCTCCAGGTATTACATCAACGTCCTCAACGGTTAAATCATACGCTTCAGCTATTTTAGAGAAAATTTTTCCCGCGCATAAAGTTGAAACAGTACTAAATCCTATACCAGTTATTCTAAATTCTATTAAATCCCCGTGATTTTTAGCAACAACGTTCCTAATTGGTAATATTACCTTTATTGTATTATAAAAATTGAATAACTCATCTAACGTTGATGCCTTAGATCTTAAGAATGACCCTATTTGTTGTCCTACTTCTTCACATATTGTTTCATACTGCTTACTATCCTTTTCATAGGCTAATTTAGTTAGGTTTTCAAGGTACCATGTAGTTACTGGAACTATGTCTAAGGCCTTAGATATTAAATAATAGTCAACTAAACTTTCCAATGTAGTTGCATCTTCACCCTCTTTTAAAAGTTTTAATAATGCTTTTAGGGCTGTATTCGTTAAAGAGTAAATAGTATACCCTCTCTTTTTTGCCTCATTCTCCAATTGTTCTATGAGATCAGCCTCAGCGGCTATATTAACTCTTGGCATAATGTATCTATAAGAAATTTATAAAAATGACTATTTATATTTAGCCACATTAGGTTAGCAACTTTGTTTAAAAATTACCCATGTGGCGTAAAAGCTATTAAATCAAATATAATAAACAGTATCAATAGTACTATAAATCCCCCAAGGTACCAGTTATCATCTGTGAACAATGCTTTAATTAAATCGCCCCAAGTTTCAATTTTATTATTCTTTTCCTCAGTCATTTTTCTCACACTATATACATTTTTTCTTACTCATTTATAACTTTTGCTCTATCATATTTGTGAAAATTTATTTATAAAATATACTATAAATAAAATTTAAAATGTTACATCTTATTTATACCATATAAATTTGTGAATGATATCTATATAATTAAATAAAATATTCTAGAACTAAACATAATGGTTATATAAAGTAAGCTTCTTAAATGAACGTAATAAACATTTGCGTTAATAATTTATAGCGGTAAGGATATGTAATTAATGTAGTATTTACTTTTATCTACCAGTTTTTGCGTGGTGATGAGACTTGATTTCGGTCAAAATTTTAAGAAGAGTGTCCAATATATTTTTGATAACTGGTGTTTTCCTTATACCCTTTTTTATTCTAGAAATAATATATGGAATATTATATAATTCTTATGTTTTATTAGCTGACTCTTATCATACGATAATAGACTCTTTATTAGCTTTCCTCTTTTATATTACTTTAGTAAAAATAAACATAAAATCGAGGAGATTTCCTTGGGGTCTTTATAACTTAGAGAGTTTAGCTATACTTATAGCTTCAATATTTGTTGTTTATCTATCAGCTAATTTAGTTATGAATATGCTTTATTATAATAAGGAAGGCAGTATAATATCTAGCATACCTCCTTGGTTTTCCTTTATCATATTTGTAAGTAGTATTTACTCATTTGTTATCTATTTTATTGAAAGAAAATATAGGTATTTAGCAATAATAAATAATGACATGAAGCATTCACTATTAGATGGATTTACGGAAGCCATAGCGGGTATAAGTCTGATTGAAGAAAATAAATTCTTAGTAATATTTGTAACGCTTAGCATAATCACATTTACAATTACTGATCTAATTAAAGAGCTAAAAGATTCCATTTTATCTCTCTTAGGCGCCTCCTGTAACTGTCCCTTAAAATATCATATTATTAATGAATTGATTTCTAAGAAAATAAATGTGGTAAATCTTTATTTGAGGAGACTTGGATCATTTTACGCAGTCCATGTTTATATAGCATTACCGACTGATATAACCCTAGGCAAGGCATATAAAATAAAAAGAAGAGTTAAAAATTTAATAAGTAAATATGAAAACGTTGTACTAATAGATGTTAGGTTAATACCATTAACCGAAAAGAAGCAAAAGAAGATATTAAATCAAATCTATGTTCCTAACTCTAGGTAATATTCCTCTCTCTTCACATACTTTGTAAAAGAACTCTAAGCCCCTTTTAACTTGATCTATTGGTACATTATACTCCTCAATATCAGCCCAAATTGTTTTTCTTACAATCTCTTCATCAATATCGGCCTTTTGTGACTCTCTCATTATTTCAACATCTTTTGGTATTATCTCATCCAAATGTGTTTCTGCGTATTTTTTACTTTTCTCATAGACTTCCTTAAACTTTAAAGCTAATTCTCTTCCCAATTCCTTAGAAAATACTACCATTCCCATCGGCATGGGTATTCCTTTCGATAAATTCTTCCACATATCCCACATGCTCCCAAGTTTAACCACATTAATACCTAGCTTCTTTAAAGCATACATCATTTTGATTTCATGGACTGCTACTAGTACATCTCCTTCTTTACCTAAAGCCTTAATTTCGTCTAAAACTCTTCTTACTATCACCAATTTTCCGTATCTCCCTATTAAAAGCTTGTAAAGTGTGAACGCGGTAGTATTTTGTCCATGTACTATTAGTCTGCTCTTAGTTATTTCGTCTTCTTTCATATCCCTAATACTTAAAATAGGCATTCCAGTTATTCCATCAGTTGCAGTAGCTACTGCATTACTTAATATGTAATAATCATCTTGAATATAAGGATACATGGCAACAGATGGAACTGATACGTCAACCTCCTTTTTAAGCACTGCCTCATTTATATCTTGAACAGTTGGTATTATTTCAAATTCTAAATTAAAACCTTCAGGTCTAATTTTCCCTTCCATTAAAGGTATAAACGGGTACAGATCCCCTGAATCAGCTAACGCTCCAACCTTAATTGTTACCATGGATAAACTTTTATTATAATGGGTTAAAAACGTGAATTAAAAATGATAATAGCTGTAGGATCTAAAAATCCCGTGAAAATTAATGCAGTAAGGGAAGCATTAGAAATTCTAAATCTAAAATATGATATTATCGCAGTTGAAGTCGACAGTGGTGTGGGTCCTCAGCCCTTTTGTGATGAGACTTATGTAGGAGCACGAAATAGGGCAATTAATGCAATGAGGAATACAAATGCAGATATAAGTATAGGGATCGAAGGAGGTATTTGTTACGTTTATAATAGATTTATCGCAAATGCAGTAGTATATGTAATAACTAAAGAAGGTATTGAAAACTTTGCCATATCTGCATCTTTTACTTTGCCTAAGTCAATAGTTTCACTAGTGCTTCAAGGAAAGGAGTTAGGAGAGGCGTCTGATATAGTATTTAACGTTAATAATAGTAAGATGAGGGAAGGTGCAATAGGGCTATTAACCAGAGTAATAGATAGAAAGAAATTATACGTTCAACCTATAATAATGGCACTTTATCCAGTTTATAACAAAGTAATTTAATAATGGCCTCCTTTTACTAATTTTTCGAACAAGATACCAATTTCAGATATCTTGACAGTGTCGTGTTCTGAAGGTCTAGGAATTGTAGCTAAAAATACTCCATATTCTTCATGATTTCCCTCTTCTTCAGATTTAGGTTCACCGTATGCTGAGAATATGATAAAATCATCAACTTTACTAACAATTTTTCTAACTGCATTATCTATAAGTGAGTAAATCTTACACTTATCTGATGAATTTTTATGTAGAAATCTATCAATTGCTGTTATTGAGGCTATTACTGGTTTTTTTTCTATAAATTCTAAAATGCTAGATAACACTTCATTTATTTCTTGTTCGACTGATATAGAATCATTATACGGTATTCTAACATTGCCATAGGTTGGATTCGTAATAGGTATGTTAATAGGTATTGCATTAGTTTCCCTAATTAGCCTTGGTTCTTGTTCTATGTTAGGTAAAAAATTATTAATTTCCCTCATTTCTTTCATTTCAAGTACTGATAACCATGAACTATAAGGAAATTGTGGTTTTTTATTTAAGACAACTCCTCTATACGTACTGCTAAATAATGTAAATAACGTTCTTGGGTTGCATTTCATAAAACTTGAATAACTTAATCCATCAATTCCTAATAATAAAGGATACATTTGTTAGTCACCTAATCAATAACATCTTTAATCTGTATTCTATTTCCTCTCTAGGTACTGCACCTAAGATCTCATCAACTGGTTCCCCATTCTTAAAGAATATTAAAGTGGGTAAGCTCATTACACCATATCTCGCAGCTATATCTGGATTTTCATCTGAATTAATTTTCCCGAATCCAACTTGAGGATAATCTTTAGCCAACTCCTCTATTATTGGAGCTAAAATTAGGCATGGAGCGCACCATTCGGCCCAAAAATCTATTACTGCAACTTTGTTTTTCCTTATGAAATCGTCAAAATTTTTAGAATCCAAATGTTTTACTATTTCCTTTTCCTCCTCATCGCTAATACTCTCTGAAAGGATTTGCTTCATCTTTTTCGAGAGAATTTTTTGTAACTCTGGATCATTTAGTTCGTCAGTCATAAGATAATATACATAGTATTCATTTAAAAAGTTTTTATCTAATAAAGAAATTAGACATGACAAAACTTGTAATAGTTGGGAGTGGAATAACCGGTTTACTTACTGCCTTAACGTATAATGGAGAGTCTATAATTTTAGAAAAGGAGAAAGAAATAGCACGTAATTCAAAGGCTAGTCTATGGTCCATATTTCCACCTCTATGCGGAAATCATAAAAGCGACTGCGAAGAGGCAATTAAATTATATGAAGATATATGTTCCAAATACGGAATTTATTGCAAAAAAGTGAATATTCTAAGAATATCAAATAATAAACTTGGTGGGAAAATAATAGATAGAAAGGAAATAAGAAGTTTAGAACCTCAATTACAAATAGATGAAGCCGAATTTTTTGATAATGGATTTTTCGTAGAAGGAGACGAATTATTTAGCTCACTTAGTAGCGAGTTTAACATAGAATTAAACTCCGAAGTTATTGATATAAAAGTTGTAAATAACGAAGTTAAAGCTTTGATTACAAACAAAGGAGAGATAAAAGGAGATTTCTATGTATTAGCAACTGGTTATCTAACTTCAAAGTTAATCACGAGATTAGGTATAAATTTGGAAATAATACCTTATAAAGGGCATTTGTTAATCACAAGAAAGGTAGGCTTGAATAATATATTAATAGTAAATGATAGAATAGCTGTTGAAGGGAGAAGCTTGTATCTTAATGGGGATTCAAAGCCAAATAGTTCTACAAATATAGATTATGACGAAGTTTCCAAAACTATTAGTGAGATAAGTAAAATACTTAAAATTGATACTACAAATATTGAAATCAGAGTAGGGTTTAGAAGTGTTTCAAAAGATGGGGAGCCTATTGTTAAAAGAGTATATTCTAATATGATTTTAGTAACGGGATATAGATTTGGATTTGCCCTAGCTCCAATCTTAGCTAAAAAAGTGGTTGAGATGATAAAAAGTGGATATTAGGTTAGTTTATTCAAATTTAGATCCTGTAGGTTTAACCATTAGAAAATTAAGGTATAATTTTGAGGAAATTAGTGAGGATGTAATAGATTTTAAATATGAAAAAGGAGATGCTATAGTTATTTTTTCCAGACATCAGAGTAAAGCAGGAGTACCATCATTAACTGTTCATTATCCTGGAAATCCAGTAGACGAGGTTATTGGCGGGGAACCAAATAAGCTAGGTATTGCATATCCCAGATTACTTACTTCGATCTTAAGGGAAATTAAAAAACTTAATGTGGAAATAGAGAAAACAATGGAGGCTACTCACCATGGTCCTACATATCAGAATATTCCCGTAATATTTGTTGAGGTTGGCAGTAATCCTGAATATTGGAATAATGAGAAAATAGTAAAAATGGTGGTTGATGCTACACTTAAGGCTATTGAAAAAGTTGATGATATAGAGTGTAAAGGGTTTATATCAGGTTTTGGTGGTCCTCATTACTCGCGTCTTTTTACACAATTATCCGAGGAGTATTGCATAGGTCATGTCATATCAAAACATTATATTGATAAATTATCAAATGAAGTTATAATACAAGTTATAAATAAATCAATAAATAACATTGATAAAGTAATATTAGATAGCCTTAACTTTAGACAAAAACAGCGCCTTTTATATGTATTAAGAAATTTTGACATTAATATTGAGTTTAGATAACACTTGTGTTGTTATTACGGGGGAGCCTATACTTAGTATTTCACAAGAATTAGCATTATTACATTTTAGTATTGTGAAGCTAGCATTAGGTATCCTTATACCCCATCCGCTAATGTCGTCTAGCTTAAGGAAATATGCTACTATGGCTCTGATTGGATCTGAATGCGAAACTGCAACTATTACATTATTATTTTTATTTACTACTGACTCAACGAAATTCTTCATTCTCCTTGTCATATCTTCCCAACTTTCTAACCCTTTAACTTCAAGCTGTTTTTTTAACATTTTTAATTTCCAATGATCTGAAGGGTCAAATGTAGTATTATTTAACTCCCCCAAATATCTTTCCCTTAGCCTCTCGTCAACGATTGGAAAAATTCCTAAAGATTCCCCTATTATAAGGGCAGTTTGGTATGCTCTTAGAACGGGACTTGTATAAATTTTTTCCACTTTTATTTTTAAAAGTTCTTTTCCAGCTTCCTTAGCTTGTATTATTCCCTCTTCAGTTAAAGGGTAACTGTTAGTATCATGACTAAGTATTTTACTAACGTTAGATGTACTTTGTCCATGTCTAATGAAAATTACTACAGTCATCAATTACTCATAAACATTTTCTCGTTTATTAGTTTAAACTTAAATATCATCGTTATAATAGTGAAAATGTGGTTTCATTATTTAAGAGGAAAAAAGCTGATAGTAATGTGAGTAACAAGAATGTCAGAATATTATTTACTTCAGACCTTCACGCATCTTATATGGCATTTAAAAAGTTCATTAATGCTGCAAAACTGTATAAAGTTGACGCTTTAATAATCGGCGGGGACATAGCTGGTAAAACCTTGGTGCCTATAATAGACTTAGGAAACGGGAAGTATAACGTTGACGATAAGGTTGTCTCATTTAGCGAATTAAACACTATAATTGAAAGGTTCAAAAATGAGGGAACATATTACGTTATATTATCTAAAAACGAATTTGAAGAAGCTTCTAAGAATAAAAAAATGCAAGATGAATTATTTAAGGAAGCTATAATTAATACGGTACGTGAGTGGATTAAAATTTCTGAGGAAAGATTAAAGGATTATAGAATACCAATTTTTGTAAATCTAGGTAACGATGATCCCGAGTATTTATTTGATGTTCTAAAAGAAGGAGAACTATTTAAAGTTGGAGAAGGTGAGGTATTTGAGTTAAATGGGTATGAAATAGTTTCTTATGGTTACGTAAATCCAACACCTTGGAGGACTTTTAGAGAAAAAGAAGAGGAGGAGATATATTCTGATTTAAAGAATATAGTTAGCAAATTAACGAATTTCTCAATGGCCATTTATAATTTTCATGCACCTCCTTATAATACTAATTTAGACAATGCTCCATTATTAGATAAGAACCTTAAACCTGTAATTAGAGGTGGAGAATTTGTGTATGTACATGTAGGCTCTAAGTCTGTTAGAAGGATAATTGAAGAAACAAATCCGCTACTCGGCTTACATGGTCATATTCATGAATCCAGGGGATTTGATAGAATTAATAACACATTAGTAATTAATCCAGGTAGTGAGTACAGTAATGGTCTTCTTCATGCTGCTCTTGTGATATTAGAGGGTAATAGTATCAAAGCTCACCAATTCATTCTAGGATAATCTAAAGTAATTAATTCGTATCATAAATTTTGTAATTAGTGATATGAAAATTTTGTATCATTATAATACTATGCGAAAAGATTTTTAACTTAAATTAATATTAAGAATTCTACATGTATATTTTATGTAATTATTTAATAGTTACGATATAGTAACTAAGTATAATTTTCTTTAACTTAATTTTTATGGACGTAAAATAGCTATTATACTTATGCTGCTTATTACTCTAACAATTTTTCTTAATTATTTTAAGAATAAGCAAGTACTATAACATTTATTTACCCTATTTTCATTATATATCATATGCAATTAATCGTCAAAAATGTAATGTCTAAGCAAATTTATACAATTAAAGCCGAAGCTACAATTAAAGAAGCAGCGGAGGAGATGAGAAAACACAATATAGGCTCTTTATTAGTAACGGACGATAAAGATACTGTAGTTGGAATTATCTCAGAGAGGGATATTCTAAGGGCATATGCAGATAAGAGAATTTACAGTAAGGTATCGGAATATATGACAAAAGAAGTGAAAGGTGTTGTTGAAGATACTAGCGTTGTTGAAGCTTTAAGTATTATGTTAGAGAACGGATTTAGGCATTTACCAATCGTTAATGAAAATGGTAAGATTAGTGGTATAGTGTCAATTAGGGATCTAGTGAAAGCTATAATAGATCCTCATTATTCCCAGTTTAGAAAGGAGTGGCACGAGGTTAAAAATTCTGGCTATATATGTCCAGTTTGCGGCCTTGAGATAGATGAGTATGGGTATTGCGGATGTGGAACTGGCTCTGGTTAATGACCAATACTTTTTTTAAGGTACGCACTTTCTTCTACATATGATTATATTTTATGCAATAGGTGAAAGGGAAAGGGCAAAGGAATTGGTAAGAATAATTACAAAAACAAGATGGAAAACTATATCAAAACATGCAATAAAGATAGCAAGCTCTTCCATAGGACCTTCCGTAGTGATATTTAAGCCAACTATGGCTGGTTTAGCAGTAGCGTTATGGCTGAAGCAAAGAGCTGAAGAGCTAGGAATGACAGCTGCAGTCGGTTGGTTTGAGCCAATAAGTCAAATACCACCACAAGTCGAAGATGCAATTAGAACAGATCTAAATAAAATCTTGATGAAAAAATTGGAAGTACCATGGTCTCCAGCTTAACTTGAAACCTCTAGTTGTTTAGCTGGTATAGTTTTTATTTCAGTATTTTCATTACTTTTTGTTATAATTACATAGTCTGCAACTTCTGCTAAATATTCTAAAAGTCTATTAAATCTCTTTTGATCAAATGTCATTGCTGATTCATCTATTATGAAATACGGCGTCTTAAAGTAAGCTCTTAAAGCGCTTAATACTAGGATTAGTGCTAATGTAGTTCTTTCTGAAGAGGAGAGCTTCTTAATATCTATTAACACTCCTCTTCTTCTTGCAACTAGTCTGTAATTGCTGTCAATTTCTGCCTCCATATCAAATTCGAATCTCTTTAATAGCTGATTTGATATTCTCGTAAATTCGTCTCTAGCCCTAGTTAAACGTCTTATATACTCAACCTGTAATTCATCAACTTGTTTTTGTAATTGCTCTATATGCTCTTCTTTTTCCTTTAACTCTTCAAGAATTGAAGAGGGAACTCCTAGTAATTGAAGCTCATACTCGTATTCTTCTCTCTTTTTCCTTAGCTCTTCAATTCTCTTTATAAGATTTGCCGTGTCATCTGGAGTTATTATTGCTCCAGTTAACGACTCATTTCTACTAAATCTTTCTTCGGTTTCTCTTCTTTGTCTTTCTAAATCATCAATTTGGAACTTAACTGATCCAATTCTATTTATAAGTTCTTCTCTCTTAGCCTTTAATTTCGCTATTTCATTTTCAATTGTTTCTAGTTCTTTTAGTCTAAGCTCTATCTCCTCTTTTCTCTTTTGTAAGCCTATTATCTCATTGCGTAGTGAATCTAAGAGTGAGGTCTTTTCTCTTAGTTCTCTAGTTATTATTTCCATTCTAACTTTCCATATACTTGGGTCTACCTTACTTCCACATACGTTACATGTATCTAAATGCTGCTTGTCAGACTCTTCTACTTCTTCTAGTACACGTTCTAAAACCTTAAGCTCTATTTCTAATTCTGTCCTATCATTTGTCCTTACTTTCAGCTTTTCATTAATCTCATTTAACTCTTTCTGTAGTTGTTCCTTTATTTCTGGAGATACTCTACTTTCCTTGCTTTGTATTTCTTCTTCAATTTTCTTTAATGCTAACTCTAAATTTGCCAATTCATCCTTCTTCACTTTTATCTTATTTAATATCTCATTTATCTTATTTTGTCTTGTAATTGTTATTGTATGAGTAGTCTTTGCTACTATATTTGAACTATCTTCCCTTTCTTTTTCCAATTTTTCTATCTCTTCATCAATAGCTCTTATTTTAGTTTGTATTTCTTTTATGTTATTATACTTTTTCTGTAATTCATCTCTGGCTATCATTTCGGCGTTTAATAATTTCGATAATTCATCTTTTTTAGCTCTTAATTCATTTATTTTAGATGTAGCCGATATAAACCATTCTATATTACCATCTCCTGATAATATTTGAGTAACTAATCTATTTTCTGGTGAGAAATACGTTAGAAGTAATGCTCTATCATCATCCATAATTAAATTTTTCTCCTCGTACAATCCATTTTTCACTCTCTTTATTCTCCTATAATATTCTTTATTGTCTAAATAAATTTCAATATATCCGCTATCTGCAAATACATTCAGCAAATCTTCTGCCTTGATACTGGAGGTTAGTAAAGACACTAATGCCCTCACTAATGATGTTTTACCATAGGCATTAGGAGCCTCATATGTGGTTACTCCTTTTTGTAAATCAAGGCTATATTCTTGGGTTATACCACCTATATTATATACTCTAACCTTCATCCAGTGGTATTAAATATAAAGTACTATAAAAATTCTCTCCTACCGATGACTTAGGCACGATAAACGTAAAGGTACTCATAGGAAACGTAATACTTTGTATTATTTTCGAAAAATTACAATTTATTGCAATAAAATTTTTAGGAGATGAGATCTACGTAAGAATAAGAGTATTTTTAATCTATGTTTAAATCGTTTCTCCGATATAATTATAATACAAGTAACTATTTCTAAGAAATAAAGAATAAAAGACTATTGAATGTTTAAGGTATATGTGAGTAGAAAAGTTATAATAGATTCAGATACTGCAAGTGATGATACTATAGCAATTTTGCTTGCATCAAGATATTTTGAGTTATTAGGTGTTACAATAGTTGCTGGAAACGTAAAATATGAAAATCAGGTTAAAAACGCTTTATTTACGTTAGAATATATAGGCAGAGATGACGTACCCGTATATTTAGGAGCGCAAAGACCTATTTTAGGAAAATGGCGGACTGTAGAGGAGGTTCATGGTGAAAACGGTATGGGTAACTGGGAATACCCATTACCTCATAAAAAGCCTGAAAATGAACACGCTGTTGACGCTATAATTAGATTATCAAAAGAGTACGAAGGTGAATTAGAAATATTGGCAGTATCTCCTTTAACTAATATTGCATTATCATATCTAAAAGATCCTAATATAACTAAACGTGTAAAAAAGATATGGATAATGGGCGGTGCATTTTCAAAGGGCAATACTACCCCTATAGCAGAGTTTAACTTCTGGGTTGATCCAGAGGCAGCAAAAATTGTTCTTAATGCAGGTTTCGATATAACAATAGTCCCTTGGGAGACTGCTGAAAAATATGGGGTATTGAATGATAAAGATTGGGAATATATTTCAAAGATAAATACTAAACTTTCAGTCTTTTTCATAAATGTTAATAAAATATTATATGAGTATTCTAAGAAACAAGGAGCTGCTGGTAGCATTCACCCAGATTCCTTAACAGTTAGTATAGCTTATGATAATTCAATTATGCTAAATTCCATACGTAAATTTGTTGATGTTGAACTCTGTTCAGATGCTAGAGGGGCTATGTTAATTGATTGGTATAATTTGTATAAAAATAAACCTAATGCAGAAATAGTTGTCGAAGCCGATAGTAATAAATTTAAAAATATTTTATTTAATTCCCTTCTCTAATTTAGAACAGTCCGCATACACAACTACATTTACATTTTTCACGTCTAGGCCACTCTTATTTAAATTCTCTATTAGATTATCAATATTTATGTCAAGATCTATAATATTATTGGAATCAGTACAAAATACATTAACATGAGGCTTTCTGTTAATTTCAAACCACGTTATACCATTTGCCTCAAAGGAATTTAATATCCCTGCGTTTTTAAGGGTCTCCAGTGTGTTATAAACCGTAGATAAGCTAATACTAGGTTCCGTTTTCTTAAGTTCTTCATATATCTGTTCTCCACTATAATGTCCTCCTTTCATAATCAGCTTTAGTATAGCAATACGTTGAGGTGTAACCTTTAAATTTCTTTGTCTGAGGAGGTTTGCGAGATCAGCTTCCATACTGTACTCATTTCTATTCTGGAGTAATTTAAAACTTCTCCTAAATGCCATAGTAAACTTTTCTATTTATTAACTTTAACATTAGATTATATTATAACTATAAAATGGATAATATTGGCACATCAGTATAATGGCTAAATCTTTTCAGTAGTTTATATTCAATATTTTGGAAATTATTTAAAAATTAATATTTTTAACTAAACTTTTCCAATAATTTTTAAGAGAAGATATTATGTTATTTTAGGTTATTTTACATTTTCCCTTATCTTCACTGTTGTGCATTAGTTACATAAAAATTTACATATATTATTTATGTATTCAATTTAATGGTTTCAAATGCATATTTCTGCATTAACATAATTTAAACATTTTGTATATTACAAAATAATTAAAATACATACATTAAAATGATGTAGTATACATTTTTATCTCTAATAAATATTCTCTTACTTTATCTGTTGTTAATGCTCTTACTATATCGGTTGTTGTTATTATCCCTATTGGACTCCCACTTTGGTCAACTACTGGAATTCCTTTAATTTTTCTATTTGCCATTAATCTTGCCGCTATCGATAAATCCTCATCTTCTCTAATCACGAGAACATTAGGGTTCATTACGTCTTCTACTTTAACGTTGCTCTCTCCTCTTAAAAATGGTGCAATATACAACATGTCAGTTGTTGTAATTATTCCAGCAATTTTCTCTTCTTTATTTATAACTATTAATCTTCCGAGGTCTCTTTCTACCATTATTTTTAACGCTTCAGATACGGTACTATCGCTCTTAATTATTACGGGATTCTTACTCATATAGTCTCCTACCTTGTGAAGACCTCTTATCTGATTTGCGTAAAAGTTTGCTAAATCACTCTTAATGATCATTCCTATAACTTTATTATCTTCAGATACTACTACTAACATCGGTATCTTTTTCTCAATTAAAATTTGGGCCGCTTCTAGATAATCAACGCTTTCTTTTACACTTATGAAATATTTGTTCATAATCTCAGAAACTTTAACAGAATCGAAAGATCTATTACCGATTTTGCTAGATATGAATTTTAAAACGTCCTTTTGGGTAAGTATGCCTAATGGTATTTCCTTTTCATCAGCTACTATAACCTTAGGGACAGCCTCCATTATCATGACTTTTAAAGCGTGTAAAAGGCTATCATGAGGTCTAATTATTACAGGTTCTCTTATTATTCCCATTCTAACTCAAGAGATAACTTTATTTAATGTAGATTAAAAAATCTTCGTAGTCAGCTAACTCACCTTTCATAAGTTTATAAAGTTAAGTGAGTATTATATAATGATGCAAAACTTTAGAGAGCTTACAATTGACATAGCTCTGTCACATAAGATAAGAAACTACGATGAAATACTTTATGAGGGAACCAGAAAAAGGAACTCATGTGTATTCTTTTCTCCTGGATATTGTAAAAAGTTTTCACCTAGAAGTAAAATATTGGCTAGTTGGATTTCTAACGGTAAAATAATACCTCATCCAGTGTTTTGTTATTTGTGTCCTTATTACTCGTTAAGAGATGACGAAAAAACAGTTACCGTAGATCTCTTTGACATTTACATGATGTACAGAAATCTTAAAGCACAAATTGAGAGAGAGCTTCAATTTATAGAGAATAAATTAGCGGAATTCTCGTATTCAACTTCGTTAGCTTTAAGAAGAAGAAGAGAAGATTTATTGTCTTTTCTTGATGATATTACAATGAAATCTAAAATATTATTAGAAATAATAAAAATGAGTGAAAAGGATGGATATTAGTGCATTATTCTCTAACCCAAGAAATTATAAAAGATGGTACGAACTTCATAATAAAATATACGAAAGTGAGAAGAATGTCGTTAGAAGTTTTGACCTTAAAGATTGTTTAGACGTAGGTTCTGGACCGGGTATATTTCATGAGATAATGAATGGGTATAAGGTATCCATAGACATCTCATTGCTCATGTTAAAGGAGTCTGAAAGTGACGATAAAGTACTTGCAGATGCTCTTTATATGCCATTTAGAAATAGGGCATTCAAGTGTGTCTTTAGCTCTGTTACAGTATGTTTCGTAAGCGATGTTAGGAATTTTATAAAAGAAATAGAAAGAGTAACTAAAGAGAGGGCTATAATATGTTTTATACCGAGAGATAGCCCATGGGGTGAATATTATGAGAATTTAGGAAGGCAAGGCCATAAAATGTATTCCAATGCTAAATTTATTTCGAGAAGGGAACTTTACGAAATAATAAATGCGCATATGAGGATTAAAAGTGTCAAATCTACCTTAACATATTTACCTTCAGATTTAGAGAAAGTAGAGTCTGTAAATGATAATGACAAAGGCTCCTTTGTCTGTATAGAAGCGATACCCGGTAGAGCGGAGCCCTTTTCATCGAGCCCTAATGGGCACTCTAGGGCTGATCCTACCGGACTTCTGTAAAATATATTTAGACTAATCCCCTTAATAACTTTTTCTAGTTTATAGTTGGCGTTTTCTTCAACTGACTCCTTATATGAAACAATATTAGTCAGATCTGTATTACACAGATCTGACTGGGGTGTAGGCCGTTGACTCCTCTGGGCTCAAAACTCGGTTGTTAGCTTGGCCGCCTCCAATTCGAACCGGAAGTTGGGCTTGAGCTTGAATAAGGGTAAATTTGGAGGCCCCCAGTTGCTGGAATAGACGTATCAAAAGATAAATTAACTGTACTATAATAAGCAGTTTAACGCTAGTGAGTAAAGCAGGTTTCATCACTTGCGTAAGTAGTGTGGCTATGCTCGATTTTTCATGGAAAGGTTTTTATACCGGAAGCTCCCCCTCTTCGGTAGACCCAAAATCACCTCCTTAAAAATAAATCTATAGTGTAAATAAGTGTTTCAATTACATTAAATGTAAAATTCTCTGGATTGAATAAATCAGGAAATAAAAGAATTAATAATAATCTAAACT
>Ga0208683_100052_pt1 | contig 57739 bp, 58 predicted proteins | sample BED_Mat_host_9_1_FD_187141 | JGI IMG/M metagenome (GOLD analysis project Ga0208683, IMG submission 187141) | Extremophilic microbial mat communities from Yellowstone National Park, USA - BED_Mat_host_9_15 (SPAdes) (version 3) | ecosystem: Environmental > Aquatic > Thermal springs > Hot (42-90C) >... | reverse complement strand
TTAGAATCTTTCCATCATTATTTCTACACGTTATTTCTCTTTCCTGAAAATTTCTTTTTGAATGCTTAAGAATATTTATAGTATTAAGCTGATAATCATCCATCGTTGTGGAAGGATAGCCTCTTAAAAGCCTCATCATGATAAGTAGTATCTACAAAAGTAAAAAGCTTTAGAAAAAATTATGACTGACTGTATAACAAGCCATCGTCTCAGCAATTTTTTCCTAATTTTTTCTCAATATTGTTTATTAACATAATAATCCATTTGGGGTCCTCATGTAATGAAAGGCGCAGAGGATGCGAAGACGATTGATGAAATTGCACCGACAGAAAAGGATTTCGTTCTTAAGAAAAGGACTTATAGTGCATTTCATGAAACAGGATTGGATCTTTTATTAAGGCAACTTAACGTTAAGACTGTTATAATAACCGGGCTTCATACAAATATTTGCTATAGACACACAGCTACTGATGCTTATTTTAGAGGATACAAAATTAAGATCCCCGAAGACTGTGTAGATAGCTTTTCAGAAAAAGATCATATAGAAGGATTGGAATACTTAAGAAGAATTTATGGAGCTGAAATAACCAATAGCGAGAATATAATAAAATCATGGAGAGAAAAAGAAGCAAGAACATAGAAATATTTAGTTTCATGGAAATATTCAATTTTCGATAAGCTTCATTTAAAATTTATTTAAAATTTTTCCTAAATTATTTCGAAGTGAAATATTTTGAAAATCTTTGGATTTGGACTCATGAAAACATAAGAAAAAAGCTAAATTGGTATTATCAAGTATCTTTGAATAAAAAGCCTGCAAAGTATTTAATATGCAGAAGAATTAAATGCGAAACGAATTTAAAAGAATCTTCTGATAGTGAACTTTGGAATGAACATGAAAGATTGTCAGAAGATTTTTCGAAATTTTTTGAAAAAATAAAGAAAGATGAAGTGAATTTAAAAGACTTTTCTATTCAAAGTCCGAATTTCTTAGACCTTAAGGTTGAGTTGGTAAAAAGAATGCTTAGAAGTTGTGAATTTTGTAGATGGCATTGCAAAGTTGATAGAACAAAAGGAGATAAGTTTGGAACTTGTCAACTTGATGTAGTTTCAAGAGTGAGTAGCTATTTCCATCATAGAGGTGAGGAGTTACCAATTAGAGGAACAAAAGGTTCAGGAACAATTTTCTTTACAAGTTGTAATATGCGATGCGCGTTTTGCCAGAACGGAGATATTAGCACAGATAAACTTAACGGTATTCCAATAACACCAAAGCTTCTTGCATTGATGATGCAACAATTGAGATTGGAGGGAGTTCATAATATCAATTTAGTAGGAGGAGAACCTACAATTCATTTGCATACGATAGTTGAAGCGATTTCCTTGTTAGGCTATGCTAAATTTGAAAAGAAAGATTATGGATACATATTGAATGCTTATTCAGATTATTATACATACAAATTTAATTATGAAGAAGCTAACTACGAAGGAGAGTTTAATGTTCCCATACTTTGGAATTCAAACTTTTTCATGAGCGATAAAGCAATGAAAATATTGAGAGAAATAATAGATATTTGGCTCCCTGACTTTAAGTTTGGCTCTGATAAGTGTGCTATTAAATTATCCAGAACTCCATGGTATTTCGAAACGGTTACCAAAAATCATAGGCTAATTTATGAATGGGGGGAAGATTTTCTAATTAGACATTTAGTTATGCCAAATCATGTTGAATGCTGTACAAAGCCCGTTTTAAAATGGATTAAGGATAACATGCCTGATGCATTGGTAAACGTAATGTATCAATATCATCCTGATAACTTCTGCAATCCTTACTCAACTAAATTCGATATAAGATATAAAGAAATTGCCAGATATCCTACAAAGGAAGAGCTCATGGAGGCTTATAATTACGCAAAAGAATTGGGCTTAGATTTTGTTATTGTTAGTTTTGATAAATTCATAACTGATAAAATTGAAGAAATAGAAAAGGTAGTCGATGAAGTAATTCTCTATAGGTAGTTTTTTGCAACCATTAAAGACTCACTCTTTTGGGCAGTAAGGAGATCAGCTTCCAAAAATAATTGAATCAATCCTCTTTAGCACTTTATTACTTGATATTGCTAAAGCTGCTGATGATATTCCAATTAAAGCCGTTAGTAAAGTTAAAGGAACTACTTCAGCTATTCCTCCTATAATTGTAGGAAATGAGGCTGATCCTGCATCTCCTGTAAATTGCCACGTAGCTAAAAAGACTGTTCCTTCTTTCTTCCCTAAACTAAATCCTATATCACTTCCAACGGTAATCAATAAACCAGCACCAAAACCGTTTCCAAGACCAATTATAGTAGAGGCAACATAGAAAGATAGGTAATTGAATGATAGAGCTAATGAAATGAAGCCTGCTGTTAATATTCCAAAGCTTATGAGACCATTTATGCTTCTTCCCTTTTTGTCCATTATGATTCCAGCAGGATAAGAACCAATAACATCTAAAGCTCCCGCTATACTTAGAGCAATTCCCACCGTGCTATCAGATAAATTAAGCAAGTCCTTTCCAATGAGAGGAAGCAAAATTAGTCTGCTTGACCTTATCCCCTGAACGAAAAACTGAATAGCTGACAAAGATGTTAAGTATCCTTTACTTAGATTGAAGTTCTTAGAAGATGTTAATACTTCCTTTACATCTAGTTTAGGAAGATTAAATCTCTTAATATCTGGGATTATATTTACAAGAGTAGCAATCAAGGAAATGAGGAAAGAAATGAAGAAAACTTGCCTATAACTAGTTACTTCAATCAAGGCTGCAACAATAGCAGGACCTATAAATGTTCCAATTCTTTCTGAAGCGCCTACAAAAGAAGAAGCTCTACCCCTCATTGAATAATCAAGATAGTATGAAATAACATACCTTCTTGAAAGTAGCCAAAGACTTCTACCTCCTCCGAATAATATTGCAAACAAAATAACTGAAGCGCTGTTAAGATATAAATACATAACAAATGCTGAAACTGTTATAATAGCCAAGGATAATCTCATTAAGTTTCTTTCATTCATTTTTCTTAACGCTACCCCGCCTGGAAGATCAAATATTAGTGTCCCTATAGAAATAGCAGAGGTACCAATACCAACCTGTATAGGACTAAAGCCAATCGATATCAAATAAAGAGGTATAACTGTGATGAGAATTCCTCTGCTAATAGCTGCGATAACTGAAGGCAAGTATACATCAATTAACAGCCAAATCCAGATTTTATTGGAATTCATTTGTATTTCGTCTTTTTTAGCTAAAAGAATAGTACAATTCTGCTTAAATATTCTTCTTTTTTAAATCGAAATATAAAAATGTTTGAGAAAGTGAGTTTAAAGCTAAATTCATTTAACTTTTTTCTCTAATCTATTTTAAGCAAGCTTTGTCAATTTTTTATTTATGGTAACCGAAAAGATTTTGGCAAAATTTAACTTAAATAGTTGTATTTCATAAATATTCCAAGAACTAATTAAACAAATGACTCTATGATTATAGTCTTAAGATTGGGTCATAGATTTGTGAGAGATTATAGAGTTACTACACATCTAGCTTTAGTTGCTAGAAGCTTTGGAGCAAATAAGATGTTAATAAGCAATATAGAAGAAGACATTAAAGAGAAAATAAGGAAAGTAAATGAAATGTGGGGTGGTGATTTTAGCATTGAAGAGATAGGAGATAAATGGAAGGAAGTTGTAAAGGATTGGAAGAAAAGAGGCAATATTGTAGTACATTTGACCATGTATGGAATAAACATAAATGATATTATTAATGAAGTAAGGGAAAAAAGCAAAGATAGGGATTTAATGATAATAGTTGGTGCAGAAAAAGTTCCGAAGGAAGCGTTTCTACTCAGTGATTATAATGTAGCAATAGGAAATCAGCCCCACTCTGAAATTGCAGCATTAGCTGTATTTTTGGACAGATATTTTGAAGGAAAGGAACTGGAGAAAGACTTTAAAGGAAAGCTTAAAATAATTCCTTCAACAAAGGGAAAAATTGTTAAGAAAATAATTTAGCAAAATAAAATAATAAAGAGCTCTAAAATTTAAATGAAATATTTTTCATACTTAAATATATAAAAATTTAGAAAAGACTTTTAAGATTGTGGATCATAATTCTCTCATGCCAAAAGATGTTGTATGCGGAATGATGGTACCTGAAAATACAGAATACAAAATTCAATATGAAGGAAAGACATATTACTTCTGCTGTGAAGATTGTCTAAACGAATTCAAAGCGAATCCTTCAAAATACGCTTCTAAAAAATAAATTTTAAATAACAAACATTTTTTAATATTTAAATAATATTTATAATGCGTAAATTAGGAGTAGCAGTAATAGGTTGCGGTTATTGGGGGAAGAATCATGTAAGGGTACTCAAGGAATTGGAAAATGCAAATCTTATAGCCGTCGCGGACATTAATGAAAGCACAGCAAGAGAAGTTGGAGAGAAATATGGTATAAAATGGTTCTCTTCTTATGAGGAAATTTTAAAATTAAAAGAAGTTGAAGCTGTTACAATATGTACACCAACTGAAACACATAAAGCAATTGCACTAAGAGCTATGGAAGAAGGAAAACATGTTTTGGTTGAAAAGCCAATGACAAATACTGTAGAAGAAGCCAAATTGTTGGTGGAAAAATCAAAGCAAAAAGATGTTTTTTTAACAGTAGGCTTCATAGAAAGATTTAATCCTGCCGTAATTGAAGCAAGAAGACTTGTAAAAGAAGGTAAAATCGGAGAGGTAATCCTCGCACATGCAAGAAGGGTTAGTAGAAGAGCTGAAAGAATTAAAGATATTGGAGTAATTAAGGATTTAGGAATTCATGATATCGATGTAATCTTAATGTTATTTGAAGATAATGTTGAAGAAGTTTATGCAATTGCAGGAAACATAGAGTTTGTTTACGAAGACTATGCAAATATAATTATGAAATTTAGTAAAAAAAGAAGTGCTTTTGTTGAAACAAATTGGCTTACCCCAAGAAAAGTAAGAAGATTAATCCTTACAGGAACTGAGGGATTAATTAACGTCGAATATATTTCCCAAGAAATAACTATTGAGAACAAGAAAGGAATTTACCAACCCTTTTTAGAATATCAAGAACCTTTGAAGTTAGAATTGAAGAATTTCGTTGGCTCTATTTTAGAAGATAAGGAACCTAAACCTAATGGAGAGGATGGGATAAAAGCTCTAATGATTTGCGATGCTGCAATCAAATCTTCAAAAGAAGGAAAACCCATAAGGATTGTTATTTGATCTTTTAATTCTTATTAAACAAAAAGAATACTATTCTTTTTTTAGTCTTCTATAAAAGCAAGAAAAGTTTCCTGTATGACATGCGGGCCCTAAAGGTTTAACTATATATATAATTGAATCATTATCGCAATCCACTCTTATCTCAATTATCTTCTGATAGTTTCCTGATGTTTCTCCCTTAAGCCAAATCTTTCCTCTTGAACGGCTCCAATAATGCGCGAGACCTGTTTCGATTGTTTTTTCCAATGCTTCTTTATTTACATAAGCAAGCATTAGAATATCCTTAGTTTCATAATCTTGCGTAACGACAGGAATTAGCCCATTTCCTTTGCTGAAATTAAGTTCTTTAATATCGACCTGCTCAAAACTATTCATACTAATCTCACCTTAATTCCTTTCAAATATAAAAATTCTTTAATTTGCTTTATCGTAAAATCTCCATAATGAAAAACAGAAGCAGCTAAAGCTGCATCAGCATTGCCAAAATAAAAAGCCTGATAAAAGTGATCCAAAGATCCAACACCTCCGCTTGCGATCACTGGAATTTTTACACTGGATGTTACTAATTTAAGAAGATCGAGATCATATCCCATTCTAGTTCCATCTCGATCGATAGAAGTTAATAGTAATTCTCCTGATCCCAAAGCTTCTGCTTTCTTTGCCCATTCAACAACATCAGTTTCTGTAGCAACCTTTCCTGAGTGAGTAAAAACTTCATAGCCAGATCTTGTATTAAAAGTTCTTTTGGCATCTATTGCAACCACGACGCATTGACTTCCAAACTTATCAGCAAGCGTTGAGATTATTTCAGGATTTTCAAAGGCAGCAGTATTTATTGATATTTTGTCAGCACCGCTTCTTAACAATTGAAAAGCATCTTCAACATTTCTTATACCACCTCCTACTGTAAATGGAATATCTATTTTGCTTGCTACTTTTTCAACCACCTCAATTAAAGTTTTCCTCTTTTCGATTGTAGCAGTGATATCTAAAAATACAATCTCATCAGCTCCATCATCTCTGTATTTAATAGCCATTTCTACGGGATCGCCAACATCTCTTAAGTCGCCAAATCTTTTTCCCTTAACTACTCTGCCTTTATCTACATCTAAACAAGGAATAATTCTTTTAGCTAAGCCCATTTTTGAAACTGAATATATCTTCTTTTTTTATTTTCCCTTCATATATTGCTCTTCCTATTATGATTCCGCGAAAACCAAAATTCTTTGCTTTTATTAGGTCTTCTAAGCTTTTTGTTCCTCCCGCAAGGTAAATATTACTTATATAAGCTTTACTCAGACTTGTTAATTCTGTGAAATCAAGGCCTTCTAAGGTACCGTCGTAAACGATGTTAGTTAACATGAAAAGTCTAAAGCCTTCATCCCAAAATTTTGAAATTGCTTCATTCAAGTTTAATTCCAATTCTTTTTTCCATCCTTCAATGCTTACCTTTCCCTTTTTATAATCTATTGCAACAACTATCCTCTTTTCTCCTAGTTTCAAAAGTTCATTATAATCTACTTCTTTGGTATAAAGCAATGTTCCAATAACAACTCTATTTGCAAACTTTAGAATTTCTTTTGCTTTTTCAATACTCCTTATTCCTCCTGCAACTTGTATAGGAATCTTTACATTCTTCGATATTTCATGAATCACTTCTAGATTATTTCCTTCGCCAAGAGCCGCATCTAAGTCAACAATATGCAGACCGTCTATGCCGTAATCTTGTAATTTCAAAGCAGTTTCCAAAGGAGATTCACCGTAAAAAATAGCATTCTCAGGCATACCTTTTATCAATCTTACAACTTTACCTTTTATCAGATCTATTGAGGCATAGATTTCCATTTACTTCTTTAAATATTCAATAAAATTATTCAAAATTCTTTGTCCTGTTATTCCAGATTTCTCAGGATGAAACTGTGTTCCAAACAAGTTCTTAAATTCTATAACAGAAGGAAATTCTATGCCGTAATCAGTAACCCCCTTTATAATTTCATCGTTTTTTGGCAAAGGATAGTAAGAATGAGCAAAATATGCCCAGGCTTCCGAATTCAAATCTTTAAGTAGAGTGCTTGATCTTACTTTCTTTATTGAATTCCATCCCATATGCGGAACCTTTAAATTAACTTTGAATTTAACAACTTTCCCATCAAGAAAGGCTAGACCTTTTCCAAAACCTTCTTCACTCTCTTCGAAAAACAACTGAAGACCTAAACAAATTCCAAATATTGGTATGTTGCTTTCGCAGGCTTTCAGTAAATTCTCTTTAAATTTTAACATAATTTGAGATGCTGAGGTAAAATTTCCCACACCTGGTAAAATCACTGCATCAAGACTTTCAATTTCCTTTGGATTTCCAATGATTTTTGTATTAATGTTTAACCTTTTTAATGCATGAATCAAACTGAATATGTTACTTGCCCCATAGTCAATGATCCCGAATATCATTTATCTTGTATTTCTTCTAAAGGCATTACCAATTGGGGCTCATAGAGAACCAATCCTTGTGCAAGCTTTCTTAATCTAGGAAGTATTTTTAAATATTCGCTTCTTTCAATTACGGTATTAACAGCATACCAGCCTTTCTTTGAAAGAGGACTTATTGTTGGAGATTTAAGTGCAGGAAGTGTTCTTAAAAGTTCTTCTAAGTTTTCTTCTTTTACATTTACGAATATATGATACTTCTTTTTGCTCTCTATTACTCCTTTGAATTGCGCCACTATATCGTAAATTTTCTCTTTCTTTGCTTCATCCTTTAACGATTGAATATTTGCAATTAAGATTGCACTGGATTTTATTATAACATCTATAGCTTTTAGATTATTTTGCTCCAAAGTTGTACCTGTTTCTGAAATGTCTGCAATTGCATCAGCTTCATCCGGGGGTTTTGCTTCTGTTGCACCAAACGATAAATATATTTGAACTTTATCATTTTCTCCTATTTTCCACCAAGGAGTTACTATTGTAGGCTTCATCTCTCCATAAAGCCTTTTATAAATTTCAAGCGAAGAAATATACCTTGATACCAATCTAGGATATTCGGTAGATATCCTTAAAACTTTCTTGGAATCAAAGTATTGTTTTATTAGCTCATCTGTAGAATTAACGTTTAAGGTTTTTGGTACAGCAATTACCAGATTAACTCTACCATACTCAAGATTTAATAGAATTTTTACATTCGCTTCTGTTTCTTCAACCCAATCTATTCCAGTTATACCTATATCGTACAACCCTTCAGAAACATAGATCGGAATTTCCTGTGGTCTAAGTATTTTTAAAGCCAGATCTGGATCATTTGTTGTAGGCCTGTAACTTCTTTCTTTACCGTATATTTCGAACATTGCCCTCTCAAGGAAATCAAAAGTTGCCTTTTCTAGGGATCCTTTAGGTATAGCAAATTTTAGTTTATACATTTTTCAACAAAGTTTTCAATAATTTCTCAAACAGATTTGCTGCTATATTTTGTGTTTTTAGTATACTAACACTGTATATGAATCAAACCACCTACCATGTTAATTTTTCTGTTAATTTTTTTAGTATATAAACTTTACTATATACCCTTAACTCCTGGTGTTGTACCTTTTCTGTATTCGTTTATTTCAAAACACATTCTAATGGCCTCTCCTAAAGCTCTAAAAACTGATTCCCATATGTGGTGAGGATCCGTTCCTTCAATAACTATTGCGTGTAATGTGCACTTAGCACCATTTGAAAAACCGCTCAAAAAGTTTTCAAGATCTTTGCTAAGCATATCTTCTACTTTTTCAAACCTCTCATTAGCTAAATTTCTGAACTTAAGCATAGGACGTCCTTCAAAGCTTATGAAAACGCTGGCTTCTGCTTCATCTAAAATTCCGAAACTATATCCGCTACCGTTTATTCCTTTTGGAATGTTTTCTTGAATAAGTTTTAGGAAAGCCCTTCCAATAGCTATTCCTGCATCCTCCGAAACTACATGCATTAAATTGTATCCTCCTTCTAAAGAAACATCAACTGCAATATTGAATCCCGATCGCCATGCGATAGTTTCGATCATGTGATTAAGGAAATTCAAAGGCGTCTTTATTTTCTTCTTTAGTTCAGGATCCCTTTCTCCTTTGCTTATTGAAACTATAACTTGGGATTCCCGAGTTTTTCTAATTAAGGTAACACCTTTATCTGACGAATTGATTATGTTAAATCCTTCTTCATCAAGCTTTAAATCATCTATGATAACCCTTTCTGTTGCGGACAAAGCGTGCGCAATAAAACCCTCACTTCTTGCAAATTTTTCAATGAAATCTTTGTAATATCTTAGTCCTTCTGAAGAAAGGAAAATTATGGAAGACCTTTTCTGAAAATCCCTAACACTCAATGCTGACATACTTTTCGCAAATCCTAGTGTTGGCAAAACAGAGTTAGGACCTGCTATATAATTTGCAGCGGAAATTGGAGTATTAGGACCTATAAGTATCTCACCTGCATTTTTAATTTTAGGCAAAAAACTGAAAGCGTCTTTAACATCTAGAACTAAATGTTCAGGAGCAAAATCATTGCAAAATGAAATTGCATCATCTAATTTTTTGAAGATAATCGCACCACCTAGTCCATTCAAAACTTCCTTTATGAAAATCTTTCTTGGCTCATCTATTTTTTCTAAATAATTCGTTACTTCTTCTTTTACCTTTAAAGCAAGATCATAAGAATTGGTTAAAAGCAATGAGATAGAATCCGGTCCATGTTCAGCTTCATTCATCAAATCCAAAGCAACATTCTTAGGAACTTGGTTCTCATCAGCAATTACTACTGCTTCACTTGGTCCTGCAACTATTCCTATATCTATGTATTTTGATAATAACTGCTTTGCCAAAGTAACATAGAGACTTCCTGGTCCTAATATTTTTGATACTTTTTCAATACTTTCAGTTCCAAAAGCTAACGCAGCAATAGCCTGTGCACCACCAAGTTTTAAGACTCTTTTTATACCAAGCTTTTTGCATACATAAAGTACAGAAGGATCTACCTTACCGTTTGAATCAGGAGGGGTAACAACTGTTATTCTTTCAACCTTAGCAACAGTTGCTGGAACACAGAGCATTATAGCTACCGAAGGGAATGTTCCTTTACCTCTTGGAACATATAGTCCAACAGAATCAATAGGCGTTATTTTTTCTCCAGCTATAATTCCGTGTTTAAAAGATTGAAGCCAAATATCCGTTGAAACTTGCGCTAAATGAAAATTTCTTACATTCTCGATAGATAAATCCAGCACTTCTTTAATCTCATTACTAAGCTTGATTTCAGCTTCATTGAACTCTGATTCGCTAACGTAAAAACCTGTTTTACTTAGATCGCATTTATCAAATTCTTTTGTAATCCTTACTAAAGCTTCATCTCCATTTGTTCTTACATCCTCAATTATTTTTCTTACTCTGTTTTCAATTTCAGGATTTTCACGAAACTTTCTGTTCAATAAGTTATTCAATTCCTCTTTTGTTACATCCTCAATTTTTCTAATTTTCATTGCATATTTAATGTAAATTGAAAATAAAAGAAATACATTGTTTTACAAAAAGAAATCAATCTTTATTATGAGGTATCTCAATCCTGAGTAATATATCAAATAATTTTTCAAGAATTCAATCCGATTTATACTGATTAGAAATTATTACATTAATGATAGTCTCATTATTTAGAGCACGCATGAATAATTATTTTTATAAAATTTTTAGGAAAAATCAGCAAGCTTCTCCTAAGCTCGATTGAGATCTTTTCTAGAGCAGTGAGGAGCTCAGTGTATTAATTATTTTTGCAACAGTATCAATATCCATTGTAGCTTTAAGAACTATCATTCTTTCCATATCAAATCTATCTCTTCCATACCCTTAGGTTTCAAGACATTAGTTAGCCAATCTCCAGGTTTAACCCATGGAAGAACATAATCTTTCTCTCTATCTAGCGTAATATCAATTAATACGGGTTCATTAGTTCTTATCGCCCTTCTAATTAGCATCTCAATTGCCTCATAATTGTCTGGCTTATAGGCTTCTATATCGTATGCGTTAGCTATTTTGATAAAATCCGGCCGTTCTGTAAATTCCGTTTCAATTACCCTCTTAGAATACATAAACATTTGCCATTGCTTAACCAACATTAGAGCTCTATTATCAAAAATTACTATTATTATCGGTAAATTATAATCTCTTATTAAAGATAAATTGTTCATAGTCATTTGGAAAGATGCATCGCCATCGATCAATACTACAGGTCTATCAGGTGCAGCAATTTTAGCACCTATAGCTGCTGGTAAACCGAAACCCATAGTCCCGAGACCAGCACTTGTTATGAAAGTTCCTGGAACAAATACATCCCAATGTAATTCACACCACATTTGATGAGAACCAACACCCGTTGTAGTTATAGTATTTACTGGAACAGAATTTCTTATAATTTTTAGAACTTTCCATGGTGCAAATTGCATTTCTACGCTTAATCTTTCTAAGTTATCTTCGTACTTTTTTCTTATAGACTTCAGCCAATTAAGAAATTTCTCGTTATTTTTAACCGAATTTGGTAATCTTTTTATTATCTCATTTAGTGCTACTTTTACATCAGAAACTATTCCTACTAAAGTTTTTACGTTCTTATTTATCTCGCTTGAATCAATATCTATATGTATTACTTTTTTCTGATTCATCTCACTAAATCTTCCTACAGTTCTATCGCTAAATCTTGTTCCTAAAGCTAAAACAACATCTGCATTGACTAACGCCGCATCAGCTTCTAACCTTCCATGCATACCAGCTGGCCCCATATATAGCCCATGATTATTTGGTATGCTATTTTTGCCAGGGAATGTAGAGACTATAGGAGCATTAAGTATCTCAGCTAATCTGATAACTTCATTCCATGCACCGCTCCAGTATACACCACCACCGACTAATATGACTGGCCTATCAGAATTTATGAGAATGTCAATGGCTTTTTCTATTTCTTGTAAATTTAATTCAGGCAAAGGTTTTAATTTTACTTTTTTACTTATATCCTCATCTCCAGTGTAATAAGCTAGCTGAATATCTCTTGGTATATCTAGCAGCACTGGACCTGGTCTATCATTTATTGCTACTTTGTACGCTGTGCGAAATGCCGAAGGTAATTCGTTGGGATTTTTCACCATATAACTAAACTTAGTTATTGGAAACGTGACTCCGATTATGTCTGTTTCTTGAAAGCCATCTCTACCAAATATAGTTGTAGGAACTTGGCCTGTAATCGCTATGACTGGAGAGCTATCCATATAAGCATTGGCTATTCCCGTTACTATATTTGTTGCACCAGGTCCGCTCGTTACCATTACTATACCAGGTTTCTTTGAGACTCGAGCATAAGCATCAGCTGCATGTATTGCACCCTGTTCATGCTTAAAGGTAAATAATTTTATATCGTCAACATCATAAAGTGCATCATAAATTGGTAGTATACTTCCTCCTGAAATACCAAAAATATGCTTCACATTGAATTCACGCATCGTTTTAACTAGAATATCAGCTCCTCGTAAAGTTGTATTGCTTAATTGCTTACCGAAGGTATTTCTAATTCCATAAGACCACCTTCTAGATAAATTAAAATCGCATGCTTATAAATGTTTCTTTTTTAGAAAAGTTTATAAGCAAATAGTTTAGAATAAATAGTAGGTGGTCGCATGGAATTAGCCAACGTAGAATAAGGATATTTGATACAACACTACGAGACGGTGAGCAAACACCAGGTGTTGCATTGAATCCTTCTGAAAAACTAACAATTGCTCAAGCATTAGAGGAGTTGGGCGTTGATATTATAGAAGCAGGATTCCCTGCCTCAGCAAAAAGTGAAATAGAAGCAGTAAAACTAATAAAAAGAAACATTTATAAATCGAAAATAGCAGCATTAACAAGAACACGAAAAAACGATATAGAAGCAGCAATAGCTACAGATGCTGATGTAATTCATATCTTTATAGCAACATCGGAAATACATATGAAATATAAACTTAGAATGAGTCCTCAAGAAGTACTGACCAATGCTATACAAGCTGTAGAATATGCAAAAAGTCACGGTGTAACAGTAATGTTTAGTGCAGAAGATGCAACAAGAAGCGACCCTAACTTTTTGGTAAAAGTTTACAAAGAAGTAATAAAGGCTGGCGCAGATATGATAAATGTTCCAGACACTGTAGGTGTAATGACGCCAGATAGGATAGCGCAACTTATAAGCTTCATAAGAAAACACATAGATTATGAAATACCAATGGACATACATTGCCATAATGACTTCGGACTAGCAGTAGCTAATACTACTGCTGCAATTCAAGCAGGTGCTGATGGAGCTCAAGTGGTTATGAATGGGTATGGAGAAAGAGCTGGTAACGCAGCACTGGAAGAGGTTGTGTCGGTTCTGCACTTCCTATTGGGATACAAAACTAATATTAAGACAAACTTGATACGTGATACTAGCAAGTTAGTATCAAATCTATTCAAAATACCTGTACCCCCAAATAAACCAATAGTAGGAGAGAATGCATTCTCGCATGAAAGTGGAATACACGTGCATGGAATTTTGAACAATCCACTAACATATGAGCCAATAAATCCAGAGATTGTAGGGATGTCAAGAAGAATAGTCTTGGGCAAGAAAAGTGGAAAAGCTTCAATAGAACATGTACTCAAAACTATGGGAATAGAGCCAAATGAACAGATAATCGCTTACGCACTTGAAAAAGTGAAAGAATTAAGCATTCAAGGAATTAAGATAAACGATAAAATAATCAAGGATATAATAAGCGAATACTTAAAAATCAGTACATAAAGTTTTTAAATTTTAATTTTTTTTATTAATGCTATATTTATTCCGAATATAATAAGCTTTCGAGTTTAGGTAAGCACTTTTCTTAGTTTTCGTAAGTCCTTATTATTTCCAAAATTTTTGCTGTAAATTCTTTAGTACTCAATGTTCCTCCTAAATCAACAGTTTTCATACCTAATCTAAGAACATGATTTATAGCTTCTTCTACAATATTGCTGCTTTTAATTGCATTTTGATCATTATATTTTTCACCAAGCCATCTAAGCATCCAAGCAGCGCTTCTAAGCATAGCTATAGGATTAGCTATATTTTTACCCGCAATATCAAAAGCTGCACCATGAACAGGTTCAAACATGGCCCTATCGATACCAATATTAGCGCTAGGAGCTAAACCAAGCCCGCCAGCAACATAAGCTGCAATATCACTTAGAATATCACCGTACAAATTTGTTGTTAATATAACATCAAAATGCTCTGGTCTTCTAACGATATCCATAACCGCAGTGTCGATATAAAGATCTTCGACTATTACATCCGGATATTTTTTAGCAACTTCCTTTGCAATATTTCTAAATAAACCATCAGTAACTGATAACACGTTAGCCTTATGAACAATGGTTATAAGCTTCCTGCGTTTAATAGCATAATCCAATGCCATCTTGGCAATTCTTTCGCTAGCTTTTGTTGAAATAATTCTAAGTGCTATTGCTACATCGTCAAATTTGTACTCAGCTCTAACATAAACGTCTTCGGTATTTTCACGAACAATTACCATGTTAATATCTTTTCTTAGACACGGTACTTCTGGCAAAGTCTTTATAGGTCTTATATTAGCAAAAAGATCAAGACCTCTTCTAATTTTAGTAACAACTTCGCCAGCTGTTTCGCCAATAGGACCTTTTAAAATTGCATGGCTTTTGGACAAAATCTCAAAACTATCTGACGGCAATGGAGAACCATACTTATTCAGGGCTCTATCACCAGCATCTACCTTTACAAATTCTAGATCAAAACTCTTTGAAACCGAATTAAGAACTAGAAGCGCAGACTCTGTAACCTCAGGCCCTATTCCATCTCCTTCTATCACAGCTATAACGTATTTCATAAATTATCTTTTCTAACATGACATTAGAATATAAATGTTAGTTCTGGTGATTAGATATGTACAAGAATAAACTAACTCTAGAATCTTATGCATAAAATTCAAAAATCTTTTGTTTCCTAAAAAAATTAGAAAAAAGAGAATACTGTGCTTAGTTCCAGGTATAGATGAGTGTCAATAGCCCTATCTCATGTTTGCTAACAATTGCATAGAATGAATTATTGAAAAATTAAATATAATTTGTGAAGATATGGCGATGATTAAGGCTTGTTTTTATCAAGTTCTGTAGCATTAAATTAATCTTTATTCTAATAAAAGATTAGAAATAACATCAATTAACTCTTTAACTCTTTCTGCTGGATTTTCTGACATTACTACATATCCTAATACTGCGATGCCATAACAGCCTGATTTAAAGCAAAGATGCAAATTTTTGGGAGTTATTCCTCCTAATGCATAGATACGGATTCTCAATGCTTTGCAAACTTTATTCAATTCTTCTAAACTTATTTGCCGACCATATCCTTCTTTGCTTATTGATTCAAATACCGGTCCAAAAACAATATAATCAGCACCCTCTTCTTCAGCTTTTACAGCTTCATTCAAACTATGGCAAGATTTTCCAATGATTATATTTTCACCAAGCTTCTTTCTTGCTTCTTTTATGCTTTGCTCGCTTGTTAAATGTATCGGTAAAGAATATTTTGCAGCTATTCGCAAATGTTTATGAACTATTAAATTTGCTTTGTGAATTTTAAAAATCGACAAAAGTGAATTTAAAAGCTGTTCGTATTCATCTTCTGCTAGATCTTTTTCTCTAAGAATTACATTTTTACAACCTGCCTTTAATATTTCTTCTACAAGAGTTTTTAAATCAAGCTTAGATAATTTTCTGCTTGTTATTATTATTAATCTATCATTTATCAAATTTCAATCCTTCCCTCAACTGGACTAGATGGTGTTGCGAAAAGCTTCTTCGGAATCCTACCAGCCAAGTAAGCAAGTCTTCCTGCTTCCAACGCAAGTCTTATGGCTTTAGCCATTTTAACAGGATCTTTTGCTTGAGCTATTGCAGTATTTACAAGCACTCCATCACAACCTAATTCCATTGCTATAGCTACATCTGAAGCTGTTCCAACACCAGCATCGACTATGACGGGTACTTTGCACGATTGCTTTATTATTCTAATATTATAGGGGTTGAGGATCCCCATTCCTGAACCTATAGGAGCACCTAATGGCATCACTGCAGGACATCCAATTTTTTCCAGTTTCTTACATACAACCGGATCATCGTTGCAATAAGGCAAAACAATAAACCCCTCCCTAACTAGCTCCCTTGCTGCTTGTAAAAGCTGTTCGGTATCAGGATAAAGTGTATCTTCATCACCAATTACTTCTAATTTTATAAAGTTTGTTCCTAAAGCTTCTCTTGCGAGTTTTGCCGTAAATATTGCCTCTTTAGCTGTATAACATCCTGCAGTATTAGGAATTATCTTCCATCTTTTTTCTAAAAGTGAAAGCAAATCTTCACCTTCCCTTGAGTTTAAATTTATTCTCCTTATAGCAACTGTAACAGCCTCAGCTCCACTAGCTTCAATCGCATCTAACATAACTTGAATATTAGGATAACGAGCTGTTCCAACGAATAATCTAGATCTAAATCTTTCCCCAGCAATAATTAACTCATCTTCCATACTATCCACCAAATACAATATGAACTATCTCGATTTTATCTCCTTCTTTAATTTTTGTCTTTTCCCATTCATTTCTTGGAATAATCTCACCGTTTATAGCTATTGCTATTCCTTTCCTTTTTATATCCATGTTCAAGTTTTTCAGAAGAGAAATTAGATCTTGAACTTCTGTTATGACCTCTTTTCCATTAACTATTATCTTTATAGCCATTTTATTTTCCATAAAATCTTTTAATGGTGAAAGGTTTTGCAATATCAGGCAACTCTTTTTTCTCAATATATTCAGAAATTGAATAAGCAGTAATAGGGGCTAAAAGAATACCGTTCCTAAAATGACCTGTGGCTAAAATTAATCCTTCAATATCTGTAGGGCCTAAAATTGGAGCATCGTCTCTGCTTCCTGGTCTAAAACCGCACCACATTTCTACTATTGGAAGTTCATATACAATTGGAACCATTTCCCAAGCAGCTTTCAATAGATTGTAAATTGCTCCAACTGTTATACTGCTATCAAATCCCTTTTCTTCAACAGTTGCACCTATAATAATTTTTCCATCATTTCTAGGAACCATATACGCATCTGCCCCCCAAATTACGTGTCTTATTATTGGATTTTTAGGATCGGATTGAATTGCTAAAGCTTGCCCCTTAACTGGTCTAACTGGAGGTAAAGAATCCTTTGGCAATCCCTCAATTTGATTTGACCAAGCACCTGCTGCCAATATAACGGCATCAAATTCGTGTCTTTCTCCGTTTGCAACTATGTATTTTAATTTATTATTCTCAACGAAAACTTTTTGAACAGGACAGTATTCTTTTAAAATTCCTCTATTGTTTAGAAAAGCGTTTTTTAAAGCTAAAGCTACTTTCCTGCTATTTACCTGATGATCTTTTTCGCTGAAAATTGCCATAGTTAGATTATGAGTTAAAAAAGGTTCAATTTCAAGTGCTTCTTCAGGTGAAAGGATTTCTAAGTTTAAATTTAAACTTTTAAGAAATTCGTATCTAAATTTTAATTTTGAAGCGTCATCATAGTCTTGAGCAATCAGAAGAGTTCCTTCTGTTCTGTATTCTACATCAATACCTGAATCTTTAAAAAGATCCGCAGCAAAAGAGGGCCACAATGACTGAGATTTTAAAAGTAAGGGAAGAAGTTTTTCCTCGCTAGGTTCAGTTTCTGACACGGCAGCAAGCATGCCGGCTGATGCCCATACAGCACCTTTCCCAGATTCTGCCCTATCAAAAGCTGTAACATCAAACCCTTTCTTAGCTAAAATCCAACCTGTAGATAAGCCGCAAATTCCTGCACCTATTATACCAATCTTCATCAATATTATTTTCTGTTAAAGCGATAATATTTTTAAAATTAATCTGATTTTTATTAAACTCTGATTTGTATAATCATAATGATTTAGCTTCATTTTTTATGTATAAAAAATTTGAACATAGGCATATTGAGGAAACCAAAACTTTATGAAAAGCGGTTAAATTCCTAGACTAATGCTTTTTGATCTTCAATGATAAAGAAAATTTCTAATTATTCAAACAAAAAATAATTAGTCTAATTCAAGTATTTTTCTTACAAATTTTTCCGATTCTTGAACATTGTAATCTCTTATTAGTCCTATTTTGCTAGCTTCCATAGAACCTTCAGCATGAATCATTAATGTTAATAAGTATCCAGTGAAACTGCTTGAAGCAAGTTCTTTAGCTAGTTTTAATATCTTTATCCTTTCTTTTGAATCATATTTACCCTTCAAATACTTGAAAATGTATTTGCTTAAGTATTCATCATTTATATCTTCTTCGGAAGGAAGCGTAGCTATTATTCCTCCTGCTATATCTATGAAGGATGAAACAACTTTGATGAAGTTTTCATTAGAGTACAATTTTCCTATATTTGTGTAAACACTATTTGGAATAGCTATGTTCTCGCTTAATATTGGTTCCATTGCAGCATTAATTGCACTCATTCTCATTATTTCCTTGTAAATGATTATATTAAGAATATCATCTCTTACATGCTTAGCTTCTTCTATACCGTTAGCCTTTGCTAATAGCATAGCAGTTCCAAGGTATAAATCTGTAAGAGCTGATCTGTATGAGATTGCGGTGAATCTATGATAGGTTGCAAATAAGTTTGCCAAAAATCCTGCATATTCATATTCTTTGAATAAAAACACTCTATCCCAAGGAACAAATACATCTTCAAAGATTGTTAATGTTTCAAATTCATAATCTTTCTTGCTTATTACTGCACTTGTATTTCCTTCAACTTCATCTATAGGCCTAATAATAAACTTCAATCCTTTAGTATTAGTAGGAATTGCAAAAGCAACTGAATACATATCCTCATTTTCTTTCATAGCCCTTGTAGGAATGACAATTAATTCTTCAGCAACTGCTGACTGTGTTGTATGTGCTTTTGCACCTCTTATAATGATACCATCGTTTTTAATTTCTACTATTCGTAAGTATAAATCGGGGTCCTCTTGTTCTGAAGGTCTCATCGACCTATTGCCTTTTACATCAGTCTGGGCCAATGCCAAAGTTAAATCGTTTCTCGAAACATATTGATAATATCTTTGAATCCTTTTGCTATATTCAGTACCTTTCTTTCTATCTAACATTTTTGATGTTATCATAAGAGCAAATAATGCATCACTTCCTATAGCTTGTGAAATATTAAAAACGCCGTTACAGTATTTTGTATGATCGTAAATTAATCTATGCCTGCTTAGAAGATCTTGAGAATTCTTTGGAATTCTAAAGTACTTGCTAATTTCTTCGTTTAAATTTTCATCGAAATATCCTCTATCTGGTATCTCAAAAAGCTTAGCTGTATGTAATGCAGAAATTTTAAGCACAGGATTTTCGAGAAAGGATCTGATTCTTTTTCCTCTATAATAAACTTCTTTCTCTTTGTCATATTCCTTCAGGTTCTCTAAATAATCCTCTTTCTTTCTAAGTACCATGATTTTATTTCATTTTTTTATAATATGTTTTTTATGCTTTGATATAAAATAGCAAATATCGAAGTAAAATCAGCTATAATTCACTTTATATTTGCTATGTAAAAAGAATACGCAACCAATGTTGCTGCATCGGTTATAATATTATTTTTAATTGCGTTTTCTATGTATTTTTGAGTTACAATTTTAATCATCTGAATTTCATAAGGCTCCCTCTTTGGTTTTAGTTTTTTAAGATCCTTACAAAGAAAAACGTATCCTTTTTGCAGCGTTCTTGAAGAAACGTAGGACCAGCCTAAATATTCCATAGTTCCTGCTTCATATCCTGTTTCCTCTAAAAGTTCTCTTTTTGCTGCAATTTCAGGCTCTTCACCTTCTTTCAAATGACCAGCAGGAAATTCTAAAGACCAAGCATCTGCAGGATACCTATAGTTTTCAATCATAATAAACTTGTCTTTTAAAATCGGGATCATCACACAAAAGCTCGGTGAATTGAACCATTCATATACGATTCTTGAAGAATTTGGCAATTCAATAGTATCTTTGTATAAACTGATATATTCAGAGCTGTAGATGTTTGTTGAATTTATTTTTTTCCATCTTTTCTTCTCGATCATTGTTAATTTATCAGAGAAGATTTTTATAAACTAAAGTACTAACAAGTCAATAATGCAAAATATAACTGTAATATCGGATTTCGATGGAACAATAGTAATTTACGACGTATTCGAACAAATTCTGGACAGTTATTCAAAAGAAGACTGGAGAATTTATGATTACCTTGCGGACGAAGGAAAGTTAAAACTAGAAGAAGCTATAATGAGACAATTTTCTTTAATAAGCCATTTGAAAGAAGAAGAAATCCTAGAATTTTCCAAAAAGTTCTTAATAGAAAGAGACTATGCAACAGATTTCATAAAATTCTGCAACGATAATTCAATTAAGCTCGTTATTGCAAGCGCAGGATTAAGTACTTATATCAAATACTTCTTTAAAAGAAAAAACTTAAATGCCACAATATTTTGTTTAGAGGTTCAAAGCTTAAACGGTAAACTTACAGGTAAGCTTCCTTTCTTTGAAGGAGAATTCAAGAACTTTAAAGAAGCAATAGTAAAGAAGTATAAAAGCGAAGATAATTACGTAGTATACGTTGGTGATGGATTCAACGATTTTTGGCCAGCTAATCAAAGCGATTTGATATTCTCTGTAGAAGGATCTGTATTAAGCGAAAAATTAAACAAGGCAAAAATAAAGCACGAAGAATTTTTTAGCTTTAGGTATGTAATAGAAAAAATAAAAAAATTGCTTTAATTTAGCCTCTCTATTCTAAATGAACCTTAGTTTTTATTATGTGAGTCAAGCTGTATATTGCAGGACACTGAGCTTGAGCTTTATCAAGCAAGTCCTTTAAAGAATCTTTGCTTATATTTTCAGGCTCAGCTTTTACAAAGAAATTAACCTCTTCAATTATGGGTTCATCTGATATTTCCAATACTTTAGAAAAGTTAATTTTGCATTCTGCTCTTACTTTAAGCGTCTTAAACTTAATTCCGGACATCGAGGCTATTGTAACAAAGGTTGAAAGAAAACATGAAGAGAGACCCGCTAAACAATATAGCATTGGGCCAGGTCGTGTATCATTACCGCCTAACCAAATAGGAGAATCTATTTCAAAAACAGCTTTACCTTTCCCGTATTTTGCTTCAGCTTTAAATTGGTATTCTTCTTTTTCATCTAGAACCCATTCACCTTCTATTTGAATTGTCTTTTTCAAAGCATTAACATCCTTTTTTCCTAGACTGATTGTATTTTGAATGTTGCTTAAGTTGACTTTATTCAAAATTTTCATTTCTTGCATACGATGTAATTTCTTGAACTAAGTAATATGTTTAAGTAATTTTGAACTTTACTGAATTCGACTTCTAAATTTCTTTAATTTATGCATAATTTTAAAAAAGAGAAAATTTGCCTTCCATTATTAAGAGATGATAAAACGTTATGAAGGTACTCTATCTATGCTACTGTTAAATCAGCATAACGAATTAAATAATGATAATATTGTATTTAATCAATAGTAAAGAATAAATATGTGCAATTTACTGAATACGTGTGGAAGGGATGAAGATTTTTGAATACATGAACAAATATGATTACGAAAATGTCTTTATTTGTAATGATAATGCTACAGGACTTAAAGCGGTAATTGCAATACATGATACAACTCTTGGTCCTGCAGCGGGAGGTTGCAGGATGTGGAAATACGAAAACGAAATTGATGCGATATTTGATGCTATGAAATTGGCAAGGGCCATGACTTACAAGTACGCTGCTGCAGGAAGAGAACTCGGTGGGGGTAAACTTGTTATCATTGGAGATCCTAAAAAGGATAAATCAGAAGCTTTATTCAGAGCAGTAGGAAGATTCATTGAGAGATTAGGAGGAATCTATTCAACAGGAACAGATGTAGGAACAGATTTGAATGATATGGTAAATATATATAAAGAGACAAGATATGTAATAACGCTTCCAAGATCGTATGGAGGAGCAGGAGACATAAGTCCTGCGACCGCATTTGGAGTTGTAGAGGCAATGCAGATTGGAGCAAGAAAAGTATTTGGTTCAGAGAATTTAAACGGCTTAAAGGTAGCAGTTCAGGGATTGGGAAAAGTCGGTTCAGAAGTGGTCAAGTTGTTATCTAAAAAAGGTGCAAAGTTAGTAATTTGCGATATTGATGCTGAAAGAGCACAGAAGATTGCAAAGGAATATGAGGCTAAAATTGTAGATCCTGAAAAAATCTATGAAGAGGAAGTTGATATATTTTCACCAAACGCATTGGGAGGTATTCTTAATTCTAAAACAATTCAAAGGCTTAAGGCTAAGCTAATCTGTGGAGGCGCTAATAATCAGCTTGAAAGTGAGGCTGTAGGTGATGAGCTACATAAAAGAGGAATTCTCTATCTTCCTGATTACGTAGTTAATTCAGGAGGAACTGTTTATGATACTTACAGATTATTCCATAACAATATCCATAATCATGATTTTGCAATCGAGGAAGTTGAGACATTGATTAGACAGAATATAACAAGAATACTTGAAATAAGTGAAAATGAAAGCATTCCCACCTATTTAGCAGCAGATAAGTATGCTGAGGAAAGAATTAGAGGAGCAGCAAAAACTAAAACAATAAGATTGCCTCAAGAGAGGAGGTGGTATTGGTAATGAGCTTCCAAGATTTAAAAAATAAAGTCGTTATAATAACAGGTTCTACTAAAGGAATAGGTCTTGAAACTGCAAAACTTTTCAAATCCTTTGGTTCGAAAGTTGTTATAAACTCAAGGAATAAAGATGATGTAATAAGAATTTCAGAAATGTTGAATGAAACAATAAAAGAAGGGTATGCCTACGGAGTTGCCGGTGACGTATCGATTTATTCAGATTGTGAAAAAATTGTGAATGAAACTGAAAATAAGTTTGGTAAAGTAGATATCCTGATTAACAATGCAGGTGTTTCTTTAATTGCTGAAAGTCTTGAACTAAGTCCACATGATTATGAAAGGGTTTTAAGAATAAATCTTTTTGGAGCATTTTACATGGCTCAACTAGCTGCTAGATCCATGGTTAAGAAAAAAGTTAAAGGTTCAATAATAAACGTTGCCTCTATATATGGATTATTAGGTGTCCCAAAGAGAGCTGCATATGTTTCTTCGAAATTCGGTCTAATAGGTCTTACAAAGGTTTTAGCAACAGAGTGGGCCCATTATGGAATAAGAGTTAACGCTGTAGCTCCAGGCTATATAAGAACTCCTATGGATGTTAAAGATACAGGAACAGGTGAGTATACAACAGAAGACATTGAAGGAAGGACTCCGATGGGAAGATATGGTGAGAGTTTAGAGGTTGCCTATTTAATAGCCTTTCTTGCATCCGATATCTCTTCATATATTACAGGAGCTGTAATTCCTATAGATGGGGGATGGTCCGCATTTGGAGCTTGGGATAGATTATTGAAACAAATAAGAAATAAATAGATAGCAAAGGTTTTAAATAACTTTTTCTATTCTTTTTATGTCTGAATTTGTTCTAACAGTAGGAAAAAAGGGTGAAATCTACACAACTAAAAAAATCAGGGACGCCATAGGGTTAAGAGAAAACGGAAAGGTCGTATTGAAAATTAAGGAAGGAATAGCAATTTTAGAACCTTTGCCAAAAATAGAGGAAATAATAAGTAGGAAAAAATACTTGAAAAAGATAAACGTGGATATGATAGATGAACTATTGGAAATCGAAGAATCTGATAGAGAAACATGAGAGATAAAATCCTTCTAGATACAGTCTATCTCTTACCAATATTCAGCATTGACATTGGAATAAATGAAATCGATGTTTTGTTTCAAAAAATTTTAGAATCATATGATGTTTATTATAATCCTATCTCCTTGATCGAAGCAAAATTAATTATTTTAAAGCTTATGAAGAAGGATAAGGGAAATAGAGAAGAATACTTGAAATCATTTATAAAAGGCTTGAGAACTATTTTGAAAGATGAAAGATTAAAACAAACAGAAATAACTAATGCTGCGATAGAAGAATACGCTGATAACCTTGTGGGAGAAATAAAGAACTATTTCAGAAGAACAATATATGCAACTGCAAAATACATCAATGCATTGCTTCTTACAGAAAGTAAAATATTGCTGAATTATAACAATACATCCAATATAATTAGGCTGTATGAGAATGAGAGGCTAACAAAAGTTGAGCAGGTCAAGTAGATTTTTTACCTTTGTTTCCCACTCATAATTGTATCTATCAACAAGAATTGTTTTTACAAGATTTTTGGCAGAAACTAGATCATATTGAGGATAGGCTGAAACATGGACTACATTTCTCAAATCTACCTTCATTAACTTGTAAGCTTCTTCAAAAGCTTTTATATTTGGCTTATAGTATCCTGTATCTTCTGCAGTAATTACCCAATCAAAAAGATCTTCAATTCCTGAAAGAGTTATTTTAATCAGCCTTCTTTCTGTATTTGAGATTATTCCTAACTTGTATCCTTTAAGTTTAAGCTTTTTAAGAGCAACAACGGTATCTGGAAAAGGAGGAGATTTTGCGAAGCATAAAACAAAGCTATTACCAATTTCCTCATCGTAATCCTTCATAAGATTTTTCAAACATAACTTTAAAATCTCAGAATATGGTTTATAAGATCGGATTTGCTCGTATTCTAGCTTAAAGAATTCTTCCGGTGCTATTGAAAACATTCTTAAAAAATTTGATATAGAGTAATTCCAATCTACAAGTGTTCCATAAAGATCAAAGGTAAATATCATATGTTAGCTTATATAAAAAGATAGTATATATTTTATATGCAAAAAGAGGTTCTCGATTTTTTAAAACAGCTCGAAAAAAGTAAAGTTCTAGATGAAACGTTCCTTTTAAAGGAACTTTATGAGATAACCCAAGGGAAGTCGCCTGTAGAAATTGTTTCTAAGAGCATAGAGAAAGCTGAGAGAGAAACAATAAGATACAATGATTTCATTACAATTACTAAAGAATTAGCTTTAGATCAAGCAAACAAATTAGAGCATGGAATGCTTAAAAAACTACAGATTTCTAACTTAGCAGGTATTCCAATCTCTTTAAAGGATATCATATATACAACCTTTGCAAGAACAACGATGGCCTCAAAAATATTTTCTGATTACATACCTGAGTATAATGCGGAAATAGTTAACAAATTAATTTCTGAAGATTCATGTATAATCGGAAAAACAAATTTGCATGAATTTGCATCGGGGATAACAGGTTTGAGCTCATACTTTGGTCCTGCACATAATCCGTATGATATTTCAAGGATAGCTGGAGGTTCAAGTAGTGGATCAGCGGTATCTGTAGCTACAGGTTCTTCATTAGTTTCTATTGGAACAGATACTAGAGGATCTATAAGAGTACCTGCTTCATTCTGTGGTATAGTTGGTTTCAAGCCAACTTATAATACTGTTAGTACAGAAGGAATATTTCCATTAGCACCTAGCTTTGATACCGTTGGGATTATGACAAAAAGAGTATTGGATGCAGCGTATGTTTACTACTTAATATCTAAAGAAAAATTTGATTTAGCTAGTTTAATAAACGAGATTGAACCTAGTAGGATTAAGATAGCTTACATAAATAATAAAGAGAGTGAAGTTGAAAAGCAAATAGACAAGGATATTGAAAAGCTAAGATCTGAAGGGATTGAATTTAATGAAATAGATCTAAATATTAGCGAAATGAGCGAACTTCATAGAATAATTAGATTAGTAGAAGCTTCTGAAATACATGAAAAAATATATACGAAAAGAAAAGGAGATTACGCGGAAGATGTTGCAAAGTTGATAGAAGATGGACTAAAGATTACAGCCGTAGAATACGTTAGAGCTCAAAAGTTAAGAGATTATTATCTCAAATTATTGCAAAGAATATTCAAAAGCTATGATGTTGTTCTCACACCTACCGTTTATAATATTGCTCCAAAAATTGAGGAATTCAAAAATGTCGATATTCATCTTCAATTTAGAGCTAAATCGACTTTTTACATAAGCTTTCCGAGCTATTTAGGTCTTCCCGCCATCTCTTTACCGATAGGAAAATACAATGATTTACCTTATGGTATTCAAGTAACTTCAGACTTAAGAAAAGATTCTGACCTATTGAATTTATCTTATAATTTAGAAAAAATAATAAAATTTTTTAACGAATAAGATCAAAAATAAGAATCAGATAATTTTTATAATTTAAAAATTTAAGTAACAAAAATATTATCTCATATGAATTTAGTTAGCTCAGAACTTAAGAAAGCTGGAGTTGCACTTTTTTTAGGTGTGGCGCAATTCTCAGTTTTCTTGATAATCGCTGAATCTACTTTTCCAAATTACAGTGTTTCAGGTAACTACATTAGCGATTTGGGAAGAATTTGTGGAAGGCCACCGGCAAATCCTAATTCTTGTATTGCTGTTCAACCTTCATCTATGATCTTCAATGGTTCAATAATCTTTCTCGGAATATTAGTAATAATTGGTTCTTATTTCTTATTAAAGGCGAAAGTTCCGAAAGATATACCTATTTTAGCAATCATATCAGCAATTGGAATGATAGGCGTAGGAACCTTTCCTGAAGGAAGCCCTTTCATGCTTCATACCGTATCTTCATTTATAACATTTTTATTCATAGGTATTTTTGCTATTGTTTCCTATAGGATACAAAAATTCCCTATGAACGTATTCGCAATAATAGCTGGAGCTGCAACTTTACTGGCTTTGTTTCTTTATGCATCGAACATCTACTTAGGTTTAGGCATGGGAGGAATGGAAAGAATGGTGGTTTATCCAGTTATGGTTTGGAGCTTAGCTTTTGCAGGTTACCTAATGAACTCAAAATAAAATTTATTTTAGCTGCAATATCTTGAATTTGACTTTGTCGTCTTCAATCCAACCTTCTATGAATTTTCCATCCCCAAGATCTTCGTAATTATCATCGATAGGTTCAGAAGATATTATCAATCGGTCTTCATCATAATAGTAACACATTTTATAATATTCTCTTTCTTTATCTGAAATGGATTCTTTTAGTTTGCTTTCATATCTGTTATAGGCGAATATTCTTTTTCCATCACATATTATAACATTCATTGAACTAAAGGGTGGAATGATGCCACTCTGCTTTCCTATTTTATACATCGTCTCTTCTGTTTCCTTCAATGCCTCATAAACGTTTCCTTTTAACCTCAATTTATACAGAAAAAGTAAGAAATACGCTTCACTATCGTTATAGCTATAAGGTTTAAGTTCAAAATCATATATTTGTTCTAGAATCTGTTTAGGAATTCTAACAGTTCCATTGTGCATAAAAGCGAAATTATTATAAACGAAAGGTTGTGTTGCTTCAATTCTTATAATCTTATCCCTTTCAAGCCTCAGTGGATTGCTTGCTAATCTTACAAAAAACATGAAGCATTTACTATTTATCGAGCCAACCACGCTCTTAGCTTCATTCAAACTATCGCTCAAGGACTTGGTTGACTTAAAAAGAAACTTTGCCTCACCTTCTTCAAAACTACATAATCCCCATCCATCATTATGTTTTTCGATTTTTACTTGATTCAAAATGCAATATTTTGCTTCAAAAATCATATTATAAGGGTTAATGTTTTCTGTTGAAATATATCCAAGTAACCTACACATGTGTCAATATTTACTTAATACTTTAACCTATTTAGATTTTGTTAAAAACAAGGTTTAGAGAATGCATTGAATCAATGATTTTTATAAAATGATATGGGTTAACTGATTAATTCTATATTACCTATCTCGGTAATCTTTTCATAAGAACACATACTTGTTTATTGGACCAATTAAGCATCAATAAGTTAAGAGTTATCTTTTATTACCCAAAATTCAATCTAAAATGTTTGAAAAACTTTCTAATAATTTTATAGAAATAAATTAATTTCGAGTAAAATTAAAATAAAAGAATAGTTTTGATTTTTAGTATGCAGAGGAATTACAGGATAAGCACAGAAATATTAGGCGGCATTGTAAACTTTGCACTAATATCCTATGCAATAATTCTTAATCCCGCTATAGTTTCAAGCGCAGGTCTTCCATTTGGCGCTCTTATGACAACTACAATCATAGTTACTATCGTATTTACGTTCTTAGTTGGCTTATATGCAAGAGTGCCTTTCATCCAGTCAGTTTATATGGGAGAGAATGCTTTCTTTGCCTTCACAGTAGTCCTAACGTACCACATAGATTGGAGAATTGCCCTAGGAATTGTATTCTGGTCCGGTGTTATCTTTGCAATAGTTACTTTATCTGGATTAAGAAAAAGGCTTGCCGTAAGAATTCCCAGAGAGCTTGGTTTGGCGTGGGGCTCTGCTGTGGGATTCTTTTTATTCTATTTAGCATTAGCAAACTCAGGAATATTTAGTAAAAATCCTGCGCCTGGATTACCTACAATACCCTCAAGTTATTTATCTCCACAAATACTTACTTTTCTTCTTTTAACCGCCTTAGTAATACTTGCTTATAGATTTCTTCCAACACAAATAAAGGGAATAAGCTTAATTATATCAGTAATAATTGCTCTTGCTCTAGGACCTTTTGTTTATTCTGTAAACGGCAAGTTAATTCAATATCCCTCATTTTCGTTTGGATTTTCGGATCCATCTCCTATAGTAGGGCAACTTAATTTAATCGATGCATGGAAGTATTCTGCTTTGATACTTATTTTCTTCCTTGTCGCTTTTTTGGATGTTACAGGAACGCTTAAAGCTTTGGTAACCCCTCTGAAACTACAAAATGAAGAAGAAGTGATTGAACGGGTAATGAGAGTAGAGGGGTTTTCAATATTAGGAGGATCATATTTAGGACAACCTGTAGTAGGAACATATATTGAGAGCGGTGGTGCTCTTGCTGCAGGAGCAAGAACTGGAATAGCAAGCATTGTTACATCTTTGCTTCTGATACCAGTTTTGTTTATAACACCATTCTTCTCTAATTTGCCTCCAGATTTCCTTCTTTGGGCCACTGCACCAGCTTTAATAACAGTCTCTGGATTTATACTCATTAATGTATTTTCTGAAATGGACTTTAGAAACAATCCTGCTCAAGCTATATTAGCTTTAATGACATTGCCTGGAGTTTTTGGAGGGAATCTTCTGCTTGCTTTTGCACTGCCTACTTCGATTATAGCTGGATATGAATACGTGGTAAAAAGAAAAGTAACCGTAGCAGGCATAATAACAACCATTATAGGATTGTTAATTCTAGGGCTATACCACTATTAAATTATTTTTTGTGATCAAGGAAAATATCTCTAGCGAATTTACATTGAAGTCTTTAGTATTTCACCTCGTGCGTTGAACCTAGCATTGCCAAAGAAATAGATATACAGGACTAATATACTTCATACGGTCTCCATTAATTTGAATAATTTGATCGTTAATTTTTCTCAATAGTTCTGCTCATAAAGAATTTTATAACTATAAATGCTTTTAGTCATTAACAAAGAAAGTGACTAAATTAAGGCTACCTAATGTTGAAAATATAATTGATGAAGCAATCATAAACATGTTGAAGAAATACCTGAAAAACAATCTTAAAGAGCTTCTTATGTCGGAAAATTTTTCAAACTTGATTGATGAAATAGAAAGAGAGGCTGAAAAAATTTATAGAAATTACGAGATAAAGGCAATCGAGGAATACTTAAAAAGTAAAAGCTTCCTAACTAAAGAGGTTACTACCGCCATTCGTGCGATTGTAGATAACAGCTTGATTACAAGTATAGCGAATACTCGAAGAGCAAGGGCTGGCTCATCTGTACAAACAATATTAGTTAAAATACTCAGAGAATTAGGCATTAGATGTGAAATTGCAAAATTTGAATTTGCAGGCTATAGACCAGATATCGTTGTTCCATCTAATGAAGCTTTTAGAGAAAATCACAAAAGGGTTTTCGTCATAGCCATAAAGAGAACTTTGAGGGAAAGATGGGCTGAAGATATAGATGTATTCAAATTTCCGAATAGCGCATTTGTTTTAATTAAACCCGATATCGATTTCACACCAGATAAAGCTGAGGATATGGCTAGAAGGGGAATGAAAAAAATTTACATCCCAGACATACTTTATGATAGATTTAAAAATGAGTTAAGGAAACTTGAAAGCAAATATAATGTAGCATTCAGATCGCTTTCTTTGCTACCCAATGACCTAATTGACTTCCTAAGCAGAACTTCTTTGTAAATAAAAAACATATAGAATAAACTTCTCTGCTAATATTTCCAAATTATGATAAATTCTGATCCTATTGTTTCACCCTTAATACCAGGAACATTCTCTGGAGCGTTCTTCCATGGTAATCTCTTACTAGGAATTTTCCTATAGATTATTTTCTCATACTGAAGGTTGTGCTTCTCCGCCATTTCTATTAGAATCCTGTCCGTTGGAATCTTAATTCTTCTTATTGTTCTACTCCCTATTACAAAAATCACATAACTTCTTCCTTTTTTTAATGCTTTAACAATTTTTTGTATGCTAACATCCATATCATAGAAATAAGTGTAAAGATCCCACCCTCGCTCAGGATCTTTTTCATACACTTTTTTAAATACTTCCTCTAAAGTCTTAGAACCTAGTTTTTCTACTTTGCCAACTTTTCTCACACCACCTATGGCCTTAGCTTCCATATTTAGAATTTCTTTAAAGCCTAGCCAAAGGGCAGAGTATTTTGAGAACTGTTCATATGCCACTGTAGTCCTACTATCTCCGTATGGCGGAGATGTGAGAACGATAGTAACTTCATCTTCAACATCGCTCATTCTGAAATCCCTGAGATAGATAGTTGCTTTTGCTTTCTTTTCTTGCATAGTTTTGTAAAACTCCTCCATTCCCTTCAGATTATCGAAAAGGATGGCTTTAAAAATAGATAAGACATCAGGATTCCATTTATCAAGCTCATTTACGTCCATTCTATACAATTTGTATTCACTTTTTCTAGCATTACTAACTTTCCAAACAGTGTATGAAAAAGCTGTTGCAAAAAAATTATACATTTCTTCATCATCAATATTCTTTATATGATAAAGTATTTTAGACAACTGGCTTACAACCTTTGGTTTAAACCAATAATGTAAGTTAGGTATGCTCTCAGGTTCGGGATGATTAGATTTATCTAGCAAAATATCCCTAATAACCTCATTTATCTTCTCGTGAAGCTTTTTGGGTTCTATTGGTGTTGTCTTAGCTTTTGCAATTAAAACTGCAAGTGGATTAATATCAAATCCTATAGCGTCTTTGTTATGAATTAACGATTCAACCAACACAGTTCCCGATCCACAGAACGGATCCAGTATAATATCATCTTCTTTTACAGCATAAGTTTCGATAACCTTCTTCGATATGAGAGGCATCATTCTTGCAGGATATGGATGGAACCCATGTGTAAGGTATTTTGTATTCTCACCGGCAAAGCTCCAATCTTCTCTAGTATCGACAGACTCATTAATTCCCATAAACTCAGTCAGTCTTTTCATTTTTTTCACCTTTTGCAATAACTATCTTATCATTCTCAATGAACCAGTCTATATAGTCACCGGCTTTAAGCTCTAATATTTCCCTTATAGCCTTAGGAACGGTAACCACAAACTTATTCATAAGCTTTGTTGAAGCTACTCTTTTCATTTTTAAACTACCAGGTTTTAACCAGGATATAAATAGTGAAGATGCTTATTAATTTTTTCACAAGTAAGTTAAATAAGTTAACATTTAAATATATCGAAATCTCAAAAAATAAAGTAAAGCGTTAAATTAAAAATTCTTGTTAATGTTTCGAGTTGTCCTTTTAACCGTTGCAGAAATTAATGTTTAAACTGAGCCGGTAGCTTTTATATCGTATATTTGTAGATTCAATATTTATTAACCTTAATAATACCTGTGTTTATTTCTTTGCTTCTTTCAACCGGCTTACAAGGTATCCAAATAGACATATTTATGGTTATTTATGAAACTGGTAAACAATGCAAAAATAGTAATTCTTTTTATATAAAAATTTTCAGAATACAAGCATATATGCGTAATAATACAAAATATCAGATAAAAACACGATCAAAGATTTCATTCGTAATTAACTAAACTATATCATGCCTAGCTTTCGTATGCGTTTTTCCCACTAACACATTTCTTCAAACAATTTATTGAAACATGAAATTTAAGCCATATTTATATCTAAAATACACGAAACAAAAAATGAATCTGACATTAAAAATATTTCCTAAATAAAACATACGTCCCTAAATATTACAAATATGATAAAGGATTCTTTTTTTGATACATTGTTAATATCAGACATAAAAGATTATTTGTTATTACAAATATTATTGAAACTCGATTTTCCCTTTTTTAAACGAAGAACAGATATGAATAGATTACATCATTAGTTCGTTTAATCTCCAGTTATACGAAACGAATAAATAAATCAATCAAAAATTAAAATTCACTTTCGGTCAACCCTTTTTTATAAGATAAAATAAAAAATATAAACCTGGGTCTCGGGAAAGATTACTTACTACTGTACCAATAGGATAACCATTTAACAAATCTTTATAATTTCTTATTATTTCCATACAATTAAAATTTTTTAAATGATGGTAAGAATAAATTTTTCATATGATTCAAAGATAAAAATTAATTGTATAATTGAAGATTCTCGAAACTCAGTATATTTTTAATTTTTGTAAATTATAAATTAAGTTTAATAATCACTTTACCGAACTTCCTTAAAATAAAACAATTTAAAGGCTTTCATGCCTTTTGTCTTTCAATATGCGAAGAATTTCATGAGATAATGCTATATTCAAACTAAGAAGTAAATTTTTCTGTTAAATTTTTTACATCATAACACTTTACTGTAGTATGAAAGGTAAAGTATGTCTAATTACAGGCGCAAGTTCAGGCATAGGGAAAGCTACTAGTATAGAACTTGCAAAATTAGGAGCTACTGTTGCAATTGTTTGCAGGACTGAAGAAAAATGTGAAAAAACAGCTAAAGAAATAATAGAAAAAACTAAAAACGAAAACATAATTCCTTTTGTTGCTGATTTACTTTCGCAAAAACAGATTAGAAATCTAGCAGAAGAGGTTAATTCAAAGTTGAATAGACTTGATGTACTTATCAACAACGCAGGTAGCTATTTTCCCAAATGCACTCTTACTGAAGATGGAATTGAGAGTACGTTTGCATTAAATTACTTAGCACCCTTCCTTTTGACCAATCTCCTTCTCAACAAATTGATAGAAAGTAGGCCATCAAGGATAATAAACGTAAGCTCCTCTGCACATTTTAGCGCTAAAACAATAGACTTCGATAGTGTTTTCTGCAAAGGTAAGTACAATGGATATAAGGCTTATGCGCAATCAAAACTAGCTCTAACGATCTTTACTTATGAGCTTTCAAGAAAGCTTAAAGATAAAGGGGTAACTGTAAACTGCATGCATCCTGGAGCGGTTAGAACAAGTCTATGGAGTAAAACAGGAGCTATAAAGCCCTTAGCAATATTGGCTTCATTCTTCATGAGGAGTCCTGAAAAGGGCGCTGAAACTATAGTTTACTTAGCATCTTCAGAGGATGTTGCAAATATAACAGGTAAGTATTTCTTTGATAAAAGAGAGGAAAAGTCATCAGCAGTTTCCTATGATGTTGAGCTTGCTAAACATTTATGGGAATTTAGCGAAAGGCTTGCAAATACAAAATACGTTATTTGATTAAGAACGTATGAGAAAACATCTCAAAGTTGCAATGACGCGTTAAGAATTTTTAATTAATTCTGAATTTTGTTCAGCCAATTACTGTAAATTCTTGATATATCCATTATAGTGTTTAAAATGTTACATAGTATCAGATGAGTATGTAGTAAAGTCAAAAGTGAACCATTGAATTTGTGCTGAGATATTAATAAAGATGAATTTTATCTATGAATATTATTCATTTCTGTAATATTTTGCTAAAGTTCTTTAATCATTCCCATTTAGGTGGATGTTTACTCTAATGCTTTAGGTGTCTCTTTAATCCTTAAGCAGATAGACCATAACATATACTTAAGGAAAAGGCAGAAAAGTTGTACGAAAAGCTATTGTCATGGAGCATAATTATGACCAGATTGTTGATGCGTCTGTTAATCTAAGATCCTGATTCCATTATTGGTTAAGCTTTTTAGGGTAGAGAAATGTCATGAAGCCCTCACTACTAATGGAATTTCTTGATAGATTTTTACAGATTATTTTTAGTCTCACAATTCCTTTATCACTTGTTTTTACTTCTCTTTTCTCAACAACTTCACACTCAACGCTAACTTCCTCATAGGGCCTAATGGGCGATTTAAATCTTAAATCGTCAATGCCTAATAAACCAATAATATTATCAAATAATCCAAGCTGCTAGAGAAGACCTATTGCAATGCTTAAAACTAAAAGTCCAGTTGCAATACTTCCCTCAAACCCTCTTATTTTAGCCACCTCATCAATTAGAAATAAGGGATTTACGGCACCGGTAATTCCAGCAAACAGATCTATATCAGTAGGAGCTATTATTCGTTATCTAGAAGCAAATTTATCCCCTATTTTAAAGTCATCAAAATAAAGCATAAAAAAGAATACCGGTACTGGAGTATAAATTTATTAGCATTTAACTGCGTTGTATGATAAACGTAAGATCCAGAAGAAGTTTGCTGAAATATCTCAATTACAGAAGTCACTATACGAAATAGGTAGAGAGTTGGTGGGAAGTTGAACATCCTAGGATTACCATAAATCTAATCCTTTCATTGTTGATAATCAGGTTTTCAATTTTTCCGTGATTAGCTGAAGTTTTGAAAATAATGCATATGTTTTTTATTCAAGGTTGCTTTTCTGTTGCGAAAGTGGTACCGCTTTTTGAAAAATAATTGGATTTTTCAAAGACCAACACCAAACTACAACCGTTTTGAAATAAACAATAAAACATATATCACAACATGCATTTTTAAACATGAAATTTTAAAAATTAAAATCAAATAAAATAATCGTCATTAATTAGATTAACCTAAAATATACCAAAGTTTAAGAATATATAACATTACTAACATATTTCTGCACCACAAAACTCATTCATAGTATTAAAATGATTAAATATATAAAAAACATTCATAACATCGCATTTCAATTCATTAATTTATTATGCTTTCCTTTGGTATTTAATGCGATAAACATACTTAGAGTGCACATGAGAGCCTGAAGAAGGAGCCTAATATATATAGATTGATACAACAAGTTACTTGGAATATTTTCGATGACAAATGGACTTAATAGTGAATAGATAGAACCACATACTAATATATCCTATCAAACTTCTTTAGTTGTTCAATAATTCAGGCCTTTGTTTAAGCAAGCAATTATCCAAGTATCTCTAACTCTATTTGTAGTTTTTAATATTAATAACATTATCCATTTACATTTTTCAAAATTATTGGAGTAAATTAAATTTTCGTTATCCTTAAATTTAATTAGATTAATTTAATTAAACTTAAATGATAAATAGAAATGGACTTTTAAATGGCTTGATAATGCAATCTAACATAAGAACTTCATTAAAAATATCCATGATATCAATTTGTGCAGGTTTATATACTTTATCCATTGCTACTACTTCATTCATACCTACTCCATGGGGAGTTGGCCAATTTAGGTGGGGTGTAATATTTCCTGCGCTTTTTGCAATATTGGGAGGACCATGGGTTGCAGGATTAGGTGCAGCAATAGGTACTTTTTTGGGGTCTTATATTTTAATGTTATATGGGCTATCTAATCCTGTTCTTTCTTTATTCGCAGGCGTACCAGCAAACTTCATAAGTTTCTTTCTATTCGGTTATTTTATAAAGAGGTACAGAAACTGGAGTAGTTTAATATGGATCGCTCTATTGACACTTTTCATCGGGAATTTCATAGCGGCATTCAATACAGTTATATTCTACAGCTTTTTTGTCAATCCTGCGCTGAATAAATTTGCGTATTTAATTCAAAGCAATGATTGGTTTATAAGATTATCCATAGTTTTTGGTCTACTTCTATTTTGGTTATTGACAATGTTCCCAATAATAGTTTTTGGTCTTCCTCCATTAGCAAGAGCAATCTCTCCGATAATTAAAAGCTACAGAATTGGGGTAACATTAAATTTAGAAAGTCCTAGTATTGTTTTACCCAAATCGATAGTTGCAGGACTGGGAGTTTTACTGATTTCTTTTCTTATTTACTTTACACCACTTTCTAATGTATTAACTGGTATTTTGAGAATATCAGCAACGGGTTTGGCCTATTTATTTTACCTTTCACTGTTTACATCGGGCATATTGTTCATAGTACCTTATATTATAGCCAGAAGTCTACGTAAATCTTAAATCTCAAACGATAAAAATTTTTGGATTTGAATTCATAGATTTGAGTTGCTTTTAACTCATGCTTAGATTTTTATTTTATAAATATGTTGTTATAATATGTCAGCAATTAGAGAAAAGCCACTTGTTTCTTTCGCTCTAAGCCTTGCTGGAGGAATATTAATTTTGATTGACGCTATCCTATTAATTTTATTGTCTACATTATTCCTAACAAGTGTAGTAATTTATGATCATCAAATGACAAATGTTACAACATCCCTGAATCCGTTATTTATTATCATTCCTCTAATAGGAATCATTTGTTCGGCCGTAGTAATTTTTGGTTCAATATTGATCAATACTGGGGATCATAGTAAAGTAAGATTAGGTGGTATATTGGTAGTGATTTTTTCAGTAATTAGTATTATAGCTGGAGGTGGTTTCCTAATTGGGCTTATTCTAGGTCTGGTAGGAGGCATATTAGCATTGGTATGGAAACCTAAGGATACAGCAACCCAACAATAATTAGGGCTATAAAATCATTCATAACAGGGATAAACAGGAAGTTAGCAAGTATGATATGAGAATGACCGCGCTAAACTCTTGAACTATTAGCAATGCAGGATTAATCCTTACTAATATTGTCCTAGATTTATGAAGTGAGTTATAGAATTGGCTAGAGCGATTAACTATATACCTCTGAAAGATAATGAAGGGATGATATGCTATACTAAATCTCTAAAGTATATCAGATAGAAGGTATATGACGAGTATGAACTTCCAATTTGTCTTGAAATTCATAGAAATATGCTAATACTCCTCAATAGGATTGAGGATAAGCTCATAAGTAATATTAGAGATAAAACTTTTTCGAGAAGCTCTAAGGATTCGCTTAGAAAATGTCCAATTTTTATGAATAGCAGGCATGGTAAAAAAGTAGCAAGATATAATAGCTGTCTTATAAAGAATTTCAACAAACAATAGATAGAAGACATCTGAGATGTTTCGAAAATGAAGCTCACTTCGAGCTACAATACAGTTAGGAAGAAAATCGAGTAACCTAGAGAATGAGTGAAGGGATCAATGTTTAAGCGATAATTTTAATCTGCATTATTGCGAGATAAGGAAAAAACTTTTAAAAGTCCTAGGTAGTCGAAATTCTGTATGTGATGAATCATTTGATTTAGAAATATTTTCTTATATAAAGGATACTATAGAAAAAATAAAGCAGAAAAATATTTATATTTTAAACGAAAGAAAAAATTAAAATTATTTTCTATTATGGTATTATATTTTGATTGTTATGGAAAAAGTTTTCAGGATCGTATTTTCTCTTAATCTCTTTTAATTTTAAATATGTATCCTTATCATAAGAATATTTGAAAGATTCTTGACTTACATCACCTTCATAATTTACATAACCTCCACCTATTGAATATTTCTTTAAAGCATTCCAAGTACTTCTTACCCATTCTATATTTCTAGGATCATCTTTTTCATCCGTCCACTTACCAATAATATTTATAGCAAACTCGGCATTTTTAAAGCTAAATGCGTTATTGCCTTTTTTTATCTTTCCTCCCCAAGGTTCTAGGTGTATTTGACTCATTAAAGAAGGAGGTTTTCTTCGAAGCTCAATAAGATCGAATAGTGCATTTTCATCCAATTTGCCGGTATAATGAGATTTCCAATAATGCCTTAGACCAGCTGGTTCTAAAGGATCTACTAAAGTTTGTATAGCTAAATAGGGCACCGAATCTACATGATCAAGTCGTTCATTAGTTACTTCTCTGAGAGGTTTTATTAATTCTATCGCTTTCTCTTTTGGTTGTGTTGAAATAAGCAATGAAACACCTATTAGTGTACCTACCCAATTGCTAGGTATGAATGGTGCAGGAGGCGCATTCGTAATGACAAAGAGACCACTTAAATCTTCAGGATGGTCGATCATTATATTATAAAATTCAGCTATTGCATCCTTTAAACTATTTTCTGGAAAGAAAATTGCACCTCCATAAATGATAGGCCCTAATTTATGAAGATTATATTCAAAAGATGTTACGATTCCAAAATTACCTCCACCTCCTTTTAAAGCCCAGAATAAATCTTTATCTTCATCCTCATTTGCTTCTATGAACTCTCCAGCTGCAGTTATTAATTGATAACTTTTAACATTGTCGCATGCTAATCCATACATTCTACTTATATGTCCTCTTCCTCCTCCTAAAGTGAAACCTGCAATGCCTGTGCTGGAAATTGCACCGCCTGGGACTGCTAAGCCAAACATTTGAGTTTCTCTATCGAGTTCTCTCCATACAACACCAGCCTGGGCTCTAGCAATTTGTTTCTTCTTATCAACCCAAATTCCTTTCATGAATGATAAATCTATCACATAACCATCGCAAAGTGATGTTCCAGCTACATTATGGCCTCCGCCTCTTATTGATACTTCTTCACCTTTAAGAAATTTAACAGACTGAATTACATCAGATACAGTCATACATTTTATAATGGCTTTAGGATGCTTATTGATCATACCGTTGAAAATTCTTCTTTCTTTTTCATATTCAGGGTTATTTGGCAGAATTATTTTACCCGTAATCTTGTCCTTTAATTCTTCAATGTTTACCATTTTATTTCACCAATATGATGTAATCATAATCGTTAACTCTTTCTCTTGTAATGCTATACCTAGTTCTCAATTTTTCCAAATCATTCTCAATATCCTTTCTACTTTTCTCTGTAATCAACTCAAGTTCATTTAAAGATATCATTTCATTTTCATGCTCTTTTAAGTATTCTTCAACTTTTGGAACAGATTGTTTTTGAATACCAGTGACGTTTTCCTCTATAATGCTTTCTAATTTATTGGAATCGAATATATCATCTATTACGATTTTATCGTTTAAAGTTTCAAAAATAAAATTATAAAATGTTGCACCTTCAACTTGCATACTGCTAACTTCTTTTAAAAACCTTCTTTGAAAGCTTGAAGAACTAGATAGGTTTACTAATTCATTATAATTAAAATTAGAATTTTTCGCCAATCTATCAAATAACTCTTGGCTTTCTTTCTCTGACTTTACTACAAATGAATCTAATAACAATCTTAGAAATTTTCTAGAATTTTTTTCATTGATTAATTTTGATGCAAAGTACAATTTTGATGCATTTAAACTAGTTTTTAATCCTGTTTTTTCTATAAATGCTTCATCAAAAGGTATTTTAGATTTTTTTATTATGCTCTTATGGAATGACTTTACAGAATCTAAAGTAAAACCAGTTTCTTTAAACCATGTATCAATGTTATCCACAGCAACACCACATCTATATTCAACTTTAATCATTCCATCGTATTCATATTCCACTTTTCTAATGTAGGGTTCGGCGCATAGCGTCCATGGACAATATGGGTCAACGTAGTGTATTATTTTTCCACTAGGAATTTCTATTTTTGCCATATGCAAATTTATTTTTGAAGCATTTAAGTAGGACGTTTACTATATATGTATTACAAAGTAATATATTTTAATGCAAAAATACCACAAAAAGAAAACTGTAATTAGAAGTATTAGATTGAATGAAGATGATGACTTATTATTGCAACGTGAAGCACAAATGAGGGGATTAAGTTATAATTCTTTGGTCAATTTAATTTTAAAGAAATTTATTGAATGGGATAGATTTGCAGAAAGGCTAGGAATGGTATCGATAACTCGGGATGGATTTCAAATTATACATGAATCAATTAAAGATGAAGTATTCAATAAAATTGCTGAAGATATGGGAAGCAGAAATCCTAAAGATATGACCAGATTTTGGTTTAAAGAATTTAATCTAAACAATTTTCTTAATTTTTTATTTTTATATTGTAAATATGGAAAACTAGCTGAATGCGAGATGAAAAAAGAAGTAAACGAGTACTATTTAACTTTTCAACATGTATATGGAGAGAAATATTCTAAATTCCTAAGCATATGGCTAAAATCTGCGTTCAAAAATGCGCTAAATATTATACCGAAGATAGAAGTTAGCAAAAATTCGGTAAGCGTAAGTTTTAAAGTTAATTTATGAAAAATTTTAAACCTTAATTGAACAAAATATTCAAAACATATTTATACGCATAAAAATTGAATAAGAAAGGATTAAAGAACTGCCAAAGCAATAAGGATAAATGTCTAGCAAAAGGAGTTGATATGGGTAAAATGAGCCTGCAAGATCTTAAGGTGAAAGATTGTTAATAGAGTCTGCTTACGGGATTGATTTAGAAACAGCTAAATCGTTCAAATCCTTAGATTCGAATGCTGTAATAACTAAAAAATTTAGATTCTTATATAGAATTGATAATAATTATATTCTGATTAAATTTAATGATAATTAAAAATTCGTAAGAAATTCTAGGTAAATTCTTTGACGCTCAATTTTTATAATATTCAAAATATATTATAATCATGAATGAAAAAACATATTATGATGAAATAGATCGCATCTTCACTCAAATTTCTTCAACTTACGACAGTGAAATTTTGTTAAACAAAAGCTCGTATGTTTCTTATTTGATAACAATAGATTATCTTTTAAAAAATTCTAAAGGGGTAAAGCTTGCATTGGATATAGGGTGTGGTACAGGCCTTCAAGCAATTCCTTTAGCTCTTAACGGTATCCATGTTGTTGCCATTGATGTTTCCGAAGGAATGTTAAATGTTTTAAAGGAAAAGATAAAGAAACTAGGCATAAAGAATATTGAAACCTATAAATTACCAGCATCAGGAATTGAAAAACTGGTTGAAATATACGGTGAAAATACATTCGATCTTGCTTATTCTTATTTTGGACCCATAAATGCTGAACCTAATATCGAAAGATTAAGTTTCTACTTATATAAATTATTACGTAACGAGGGAGTATTTTTGGTTTCTGTAATCAATAGATGGTGCTTATACGATCTAATAACACTCAAACCGAGAAAAAAATTCGGAATTTATAAGAGTATAAAGTTTTCACTTTTGAATCCATTGGAAATTAAGAATTATTTCAGAAATTTTAAAATAGAAGAAATTGTTGGGGTAGGAATCATATTTCCGCATAGAAATTCAAAAATAAGGAATAAGAAGTTGATATATAGACTAGCAAATATAGAAATATTTATCAATAAAATTTTTCCTTTTAATTATTTAGGTAGCGATTTTATAGTTAAATTTGTTAAATGAAGAAGCTTATATTTTTCCATTTAGTAATTGAATTGATTAGATTCAAAATTACATTTGCTATTGAGAATGCTTATATTTTTAAAAATAATATCTATGCAGAAATAAGATATATAAGAAATAAGGAAAGACATTACATTAAGCTCAAAAACAGGTTTGCTAATGGTGTGGTTGTTTTCGATGATAAAAGATCTTCATACACAGGCTACATACCTTATTGGATAGATTATTCAAACAAAGCTAAAATTTATGACCAAGAATTTCACAGGCTATTCGGAACTATGTATTATAGTTTTCGCGGAACTACTAAAGGGATTTTCATTTTTAATAAAAAGTTTGAAGAAATATTCTGCTCAAGATTATTTAAAACTATTAATTTTAAGGTAATTGTAAGACTAGCTTAATTTTAAATTTAATATGATTTGATTAGATCATTAAGCTTTGAATTTGAAAGGCTAATTCTATATAGATTTTGTTATAAAAAATAACTATTAAAGATTTTTGTTATACTGCTGAATTTAACAAAAGAGATAAAGGTGTTTTTAGTTATTTGGTTGTACCACTCAGGATCTTTACCAGCTCTCTCTACAATGTATAAAAATTTGCTAACAAGTTCCGAATAATCTTTTTCATCAATATCTTTAATCGAAGAATGGAAAATATCTATGAAATCTCTTATATCCTCTCCAAAAAACCAACCGTTGTAACCATCGACAATTACTTCAAGTGCACCGCCGTCTTTAGAAGATAAGGTCGGTACTCCGTTGATTCCTGCTTTCATATAGCTTGTTCCACAGGCCTCCCAACCAGAAAAAGGAGTGAATAAAAGTAAATCACCTCCCGATAGGATAATCTTTGCATTTTTTATTGTATAATCATGAATATAAATAACATTCTTATTCTCTCTGCTTAAAAAAGCAAATTCATTCATGTAATTAATTCCTTCATAGTCCTTAGGATGCGCTTTCCCTGCAATTACAAACATAACATTGTCAAGTTTGTTTCCAATATCTCTTATAATTCTAGATATCAGGTATGGTCTTTTGTATTTTGTCATTCTTCTAGCCCAAACCACTATGAAAGCATCTTTATTTATTTCTTCTTTGTAGTTTTTCAAAAATTTTAAAAATTCTTCTTTAATAATCTTTCTAGCTTTTGTTAGATTCTCTAAGTTTCCTCCAAAGTATACTTTTTTAATTTCATCATGCATCCATCTAGTAAAACTAACACCGTTTGTGATAGATGTAAAATCTGATCTTGGAAACATTTTTTTAGTTAATTCATTGTGTTTTAATGATACCGTATGTACATAGTCTGCATACTTAATTAATAGCTTTGTTAAAACAACTTCTTTCTCATCTAAGAGTATTCCAAATTCATCTTCGAGAGTTTTTGAAGAGAAAACCGGATGACCCCAAGGTCCAGGTGTATGAATTACTAAGTGAGTTCTAAACCTTTTATGCAACGGAATTAGAGCCAGACCAGCTAAGGATTCTTGTGCATATACGTCATTAACATCTTCTAATCTATTGATATATTCAACTGATGCTTTAGCAAGTATAACATACTTATACTCATAATCAAACTTGCTTTCTTCAATATATAATTTGCTAGTAGCCTTTACAGCCCAATCTGGATAAACTGCTTTAAAAAACACAACCTTTGAACTCTCTTTTGATAATGATAAAGCCTTCAATTTTACATAGCCTAAATTGGTTTTAATCTCGAAATCCCCTTCATCGTTTAAATTTTTCTCATATTCCGAATAATCTTGGTTCAGCTCTATGATTCCGTTTTCCAAAGCGTAATTAGCATAGCCTTTTGGATAAAAAAGTGTAAGAACAAGATACGGTTTATTAAGCTTTGATGCTTCAATGAATTTATCACCTTCTAAGACACCCAAGCCTCCCGCATATATAGGAACTTCTTCGATCGCGATCTCAGGTGTTATAGATACTAGCACTGCTAAAATTTTTCTCTGTTTTATTTTTAAAGCTTTCTTTTAAACTTAAAAATTATATAAAATAAAATAAGCTTTGATTAAAAGATAACCAAGTAAAAAGCTAAAGAAAGCTCCAACAATCCACACAACAGCTATCGTAATCAAAGGTCTCTTAAGAATAATTCTTGTTTTATAACTAAGGCCTGCACCGTACAAGCTTGCAGTAAATGTTTGAGTATTGGATATTGGAAAACTTAGAAGAGTTGCAATTTCTAAAACAAAGATTGAAATAGCCAAGGAAACTATAGAATTTATGTAGCGTAAGGGGACAATTTCAAAGCTTATCCTTCTAATTTCTCCTGAACTGAACAGGAAACTACCAATTACAATTGCTAATATGAAGAGCATTATTGTGATTTGACCCAAATATGCAACATTGTACAAAAATCCTAAGGTATTTGCTCCTAAGATAAATGCATTGAAAAAGGAAACTATAATCAAGATTAACTTTATTTTAGCTAAAGTAGACCATATCTTATCTCTTTTTATAAACCTTGAACTTAGATTCATTAATAAAATCATCAATATTATCGATGCAATAGGTGCAAATATCCAAAAAGCTATCATGCTTAGAATAAAGTCCCAATTAACAATAACATTTAAAGCTAAGCTTATTCCTACCAATGAACTTGCAAAGTTTACTGAAAAAGATTGAGGTATTCTCATTACATGTGAAAATGAAAATATTAGAAGTGCAATCAATATAGATAGGCTTAAGTTAATTTCAGATCTAATTGGAAATATAACAAAAGCTGCCTTCTTAAGAAAATCCCCTTGTAAAATTAATCCGCTTATGTAGCCTAATATTGTCAACAATATTCCTTTGTTTTTACTTACAATTCTTGTAGCAATGATTGTTCCTGAACAGGCTGGTAAATTGTTGCCTGAAATTATCGCTACTAATAAGAAAATTAGGAATATGTTTATTATAGATAAAGGCCACAATTGCTAGGATAATATTGATGACATGATAGTAAAATAAACATCAGCGGAGTCCTCGCATTTATCCAACGCATTATCAGCCTCATGGGCAACTTCAATTATAAAATAAAAGGACTTAAAATCCAAGTTTTTCTTATAAGCTATATCAAGTAAAGAATCCTTTATCTCATCCCCTTCCTCTTCAATTTTTTCTACAGCTTCTCTCATACTAATTATCTCCTTCAAGTTATCACTTGAGTGCATATTTTTAAGCAATTCAAGTGCTTGTTTTATCAGTTCATTCATTCTTTTCAATTTAATATTTAATTCGTTTTCAATTTCAAATTCCCTTATTCTATGCCTCAGAATCTTCTTAACTAAATTGTAAATACAATCAACTATTCCATCCTCTAAATCAACTAGCCTTATGAAATTATCGATCAAACTAGGAGCTACAGAACCAGAGGAAATGTCCTTTTCAAGCTCAATGGTTACAAAATCTGCTTTCTTCTCAAGCTCTTTTATTCTTTCTAATTCATTGCTTCCGTTTAAAGTACTTTCAAAAAGTGAACTCGCTTTAATAGCGATGTTTATAATTTCGGATAATCTCTTAATTGCGTTCTCTTCACCTCCTTCTAGAACTTTGTTTATTATTTTTATTCGCATATTATTTAGTATAAACAGTTGCGTTAATATAAAAAAATAAATAGGTAATTAAAAATGGATTTATTTGCTCAATGTTTCTTATTTAAAAATTCTCTCCAACTAGCACAGGTTCTTCTCTTAATGTCCACTTTCTAACTTTAGCCTCTCTAAGTTTTTCAACAACTTCTACCCATGTTTCCAAAGATGGAACTTCATAGATTACAACAAACTCATCATCCGCTATTCCAAATGAATAAGTTGTGTAAGATCTTATTCCTTTGGCCTTTGGATGGTTAACAGCTATCGATATATGTTCTCTCATCATTTCCTCTCTTTCTTCAAAAGGTATCAAATACCAATCAGGAGTTTTTTTCATTGGATAAGCGATGAAATATCTTAAAGGTTCAAGCTTCAAATAAGATGCAAGATCAACCTTTTTTTGATAAGGAGATGGTTTGTATAAAGAGAGCAAAGAGAAGTCTTCATAACCCAAACCAAGTAAGATATTTTTAATCATTAATCTAAAATTAAATATAGCGCTTGTTTCAAAACTACTAATCCAAACTATCAAATCGCAGTTATGTCTCAACGAGAAATAACGCTTAAAAGAGATTAAACCATCTTTAAGCTTTTCCTTCAATAAGTTTAACTTTTCTTCTATTATCGATTTCATAGTAAACATGTCGTATTTAGCCAGATCTCTTTCAAATCTGATAGCTGAGATATAAACGAATACAGATTCCTTTTCCATACTAAGATATTCTATAACTTCAAATAATATATAACATAAGAAAAGATAGGAAAATATTTTAGGATTAATAAAGATTTATATAATCATATCGTTTTTATTATATCATGGCAACACAAGCAGCTTCTTGGATATCTAAAGGAATTGCCTTGGCTGTTGTAGGATTGATAATAGGAGTAGCTGTTGGATACTTTGTGTATCCTGCAGTGAATCCTGCTCCATCACAGGCACCTACAACAGGATTGCCTTCTGTAATAAAGATAGGAGCAATATTATCTTTATCAGGAGACCTAGCTTCATATGGGCAAACCCAGAGAGCAGCATTACAGCTTGCTCAAATTGATATTAACAATTGGTTAGCAACAGCTAAGCCTGGAGTTCAAGTACAATTTGTCGTTGAAGATACTGCAACAAAGCCAGATCAGGCTTTAAGCAAACTTCAAACTTTGGCAGCACAGGGAATCAAATTCTTTATAGGACCCGTTACAAGTGCCGAGTTAAAGAACATTATCAATTATGCACAAAGTAATCAGCTTATAATTGTAAGCGTTTCTTCAACTTCAATGGAACTTGCAGTTCCTAAACCTTTCATATTTAGATTCGACCCACCTGATAAATTCCAAGCATATGCAATAGCAAGAGCTATGTGGGAAGCAGGAATAAGATATGTGGTAATTGTAGCAAGACATGATTCTTGGGGAGATAGCTTATCCAACGGTATAGCAAGTAGATGGCAACAGTTAGGAGGCCAGTTCGAAATTGTACAATATCCTCCTGAAACAAAAGATTTCAGCGCTGTTGTAGCAGACTTAAATAGCAGAGTTTCAGCTGCAATACAGAAATACGGCGCAGATAAAGTAGGGGTTGTCCTAAATTCTTTTGATGAAGGTCATTTGTTAATAGATGTAGCTGCAACTTATCCAACGCTTAGCCAAGTAAGATGGTTTGGTTCAGACGCAACACAAGGAGCAGGTTCATTCATAAGCGATACAACCACAGCAGAATTTAACATAAAGACAAAGATGATACATCCAGTTTTCAATCCAACCTTTAATAATATAACCCTAAAAGTAAGACAGTATATACTATCTCAGCTTGGAAGAGAACCAGATAATTATGCATACATTGCGTATGATGCTGCATGGATATTAGTAAAGGCAATTTTAGAAGTAAACGCTTACGATCCAGTTAAAGTAAATCAGATACTAGCACAGGAAGCATCATCATACTTTGGTGCTTCAGGCTGGATACCTTTGGATTCAAACAATGATAGAGTTGCAGGAGATTATGCATTCTGGACAATAATTAAACAGGGAGGACAATATAAATGGGTAGAAGTAGGAATCTGGAGTTCAGTTGCAGACTCTGTTACCTATTATCCAGAATACGCATATTTAGCTTAATTTTTTTATTTTATTTTTTTATAAAATTCGATGAATAATGGCATGCAGAATAATGTCCATTTCCCAAGTCTATAAGATTAGGTTCTTCCCTTTTACACTTATCTGTAGCGAATGGACAACGTGGATGGAATCTGCAACCGCTTGGTATATTTATTGCATTTGTAATTTCGCCTAATATTTTTATCTTTTTCTCAGTTTTTCCAATTGAAGGTATTGAAGATAACAGTCCAATTGTATAAGGATGAGCTGGTCTATTCATTATTTCTTCAGTTGGATCTATTTCTACAATCTTGCCAAGGTACACGACTGCTAATCTTTCGGAAATAATTGAAGCTATTGCTAAATCATGGGTTATCAGAAGCATTGACATATTGTATTCTTTCTTAAAACTTTGAAGAAGACCCAAAATTGATACTCTCGAAGAAACATTTATCATTGAAACAGGTTCATCAGCCACTACAAACTTTGGCATTAAAATCATGGCCCTAGCTATTGCTACTCTTTGTCTTTGACCACCGCTTAGTTGATGAGGATACTTAGAATAAAATGCTTCGCATGGAATTAATCCAACTTTCTCAAGCATTTTCTTTGCCTCCTCTAGTGCTTCTTTAGGTTTGCAAATTTCGTGTTCCAATAAAGGTTCAGAAATTATGTTTCCTATTTTCATTCGAGGATTCAATGAAGCATATGGATCTTGGAAGATGATCTGTAAGTCCTTCCTAAGTTTCCTCAAATTTTCCCCCTAAGATGCGTTATATCATTTTCATTAAAAATTATTCTTCCTTCAGAAGGTTCCAATAATCTTACCAAAAGCTTTCCAGTTGTGGCCTTTCAGCTTCCTGATTCTCAGACTAAAGCTAACGCTTCACCTAATTCTACATTCAAATCAATACCGTATACAGCTCTTACATAAGCTTGTTTCATTTTAAGCTTTCTATATAAGTCACTAAACCTGTCATAATATTGTTCAACGCTTCCCACGTGAAGAAATCATAAGCGCTTGCAGGATTAATCTATGTTACTCTATCAGTAACACCTATTATTAAAGTGTCTTTGGGTAACGGTATAGGCGCTTTGGGTTTATAAAAGAAAGCAAAGTGTATGCCTATTGTCACTACAATTACAACAGCTGCTACAGCTATTATTGTAGCATTCCTAGTTATAGCCTTTTTTATTAATAAAAAAATTGAATATGATTGTTAATAAATGTTTAAAAAACTTTATTCTAAGTAAGAAGGAGCCCTAGGATATTTTTCCCAGAATTGAGGATCATGACTTATTACTACCTTGGCCTTTGACCTTTTTGCCCATAATTTAATCTTCTTCAAGTTTGCTATATAATCTTCTCTGTTTTCTAGAAGCCATCCTTTGTTTTCTACCTCGTATTCCTCGCTCAGATGTACGAAGTCGCCTGTGAATATATAAGTATTACCTGCATCGGTCAAAATCTTTAGAATAACATGTCCAGGAGTATGACCTCCTGAGAAATGAATTTCAACACCAGGAAGCAGTTCTAGGAATTCACCATCATAAACAAACCAATTTGCTCCCTTTAAAGACATTAAATCTAAGTCTAAATAAGCTCCTCCTTTGTTCATCCATATTCTATACAAAGCTGTTTGCAATTCTTTCCTATGGACTACCATTGGAGTATTATGGTCTTTAAAAATAAATGCTTGGCCTGCATGGTCTAGGTGCAAATGGGAGAAAACAACAAAAGCTACATCCCTAGTTGTTAAATTGATCTTCTTAAGCTGATTTTCGATTGTATGTTCTTCCTTCTTAAAAGATGTTACTGGAAATACGTTGAAAGTAGGCTTTGGCCATTTTTCTGCAGCCTCCGGATGCACACCTGTATCAAAAAGAATTATTCCGTCTTTATGTTCAATTATCGCGCCTGTAACAGGGATGTCTACCCATTCAGCAGGCTTTGGCTTACCCCTTTCCATTATCATGGCAGGGTCAGGTATAAACCATCCTCTTTCTCCTGCGAGCATTCCAAAATCAAGCATATAAATTCTTTTTACACCTGTAGCCATGAGATATGAATATAATCTAAATTTATAAATTTTTTAAGTTTTTATAAAGAACTTTAATCTTCAAAATGTTCCAATCCTGTCCAACTCCCCAAACCAATGCTATGCTACATCCGGAAGTATCAAAGAACCCGTAATTAGCGAACTAGCGTCAGAAGCTAAAAATATTGCGGGACCTAAAACTTTTTCAGGTTTTCCAAATCTTCTAAACACATTTCTCTGCCTTATATTTTCATACCATATTTTATCTTTCATAACCCGCCTAACTAAAGGAGATTCAATATAACAAGAGCCTAATGTATTTACATAAATTAAAGCCCTGTCCTTTAAAGCTAGGATGAAAAGGCTTAAATAATTAAAATTTAAATTTTTTTAGGAAATTCAGTAACGCTCTTCCTAAGCTCGATAGATGGCTTAATGAGACTGAGGGAGAAGCATTCAGCATACAGCAAACTTTTTATTTTGTTTTTCGATGAGGATCCCCATTTTATCTAATTTTGGGATCCTGAGAAGCATATATGTGGGTAGTTCTCTGTGCCACCTTACTGCCCACCAAATGCGAGATGTAGCTACGAATCAATTGAGTGGAACGATGAAATGCTTTGAAAAGGGAACCCTCGACCTTTTCAAATCGTGGAGGAAGTCAGGCGAACATAAGGGGCCCATTCAGTAACCAATACTCTTGTCATTTGCTTTATAGCCCCTTTCGAGGTAGCATATGCTACTTGCCTAGGCATTACAATCTCAGCAAAAACCGAGGCCATGTTAATCGTCGAGTCATTTTTCTTTCCTTTAAACTGTTTGTAATAGTCATACATAACTTTTCCAGTTTCTTTTGCAAACTTAAACATACCTTTTAGGTTCACATCGATAACTTTAACCCAATTTTTTATAGTCCAGTCTTTTTCCATAAAAATATAAAAAATTATTAAAATAAATTATTATTTATAAAAGTTCGGAAAATATTTTCTCTAAATCTCTTTTAGTTATATTTTTTGGAGCTAAAGAAAGCAATCTCTGCTGAGCTAAGGTACCGTTTATAAGAGGTTCCATATCTTCCTTTGTGAAATCTAAATCTCTTAAATTTGTAGGCACTTTCAAATCTTCAAGAAATTTTATATAATATTCACTCAATAAGTTACCAATTTCATGCGGTGTTAAGCCTTTTGTTTCATAACCTAATATTTCACACACCATTGCAAATTTTTCTGCATTAAAAGGTGCAAGGTATTTAAAGGCAGCAGCTGCAGGAACAGCTGTGGAAATTCCGTGTGGAGTAATTGGATAACCAAATTCATAATCTTCAGGATACCATCTTCTTATCATACCTGCTATGGGATAGGCCATTGCATGTGGTACATGAACGCCTGCATGACCAAAGCCTATCCCTGCAATGCTTGCTGCAAGCATCATATAATATCTTGCTTCAATATCGTTTGGATTTGCCACAGCCCTTCTTAAGTATTTATTTACCCACTCTATAGATTTAGCTCCAAAAACATCAGCTAAAGGAGTGCATCCTGCATAAACAGGTCTTTCAGCAGGATTTTTATAGGCAGGCCTTGATGTATAGGGTTTGGTTGTGAATGATTCAATAGCATGATTCAATACATCTAAGCCTGTTGAAGCTGTTACCATTGGAGGCATTGTTATTGTGGTTAAAGGATCTATAATTGCAACTGTTGGTCTCATATAAGGATTACTTATCCCAGTTTTAACCTTCAACTTTTTAACATCCAATATAGCAACACTTGTAGATTCACTTCCGGTTCCAGCAGTTGTTGGTATTGCTATGAGAGGCCTTAGGGAACCAGGTGGCATCATACCTTTTCCAACAGGCTTATTTATGTAGTCGTTTAGATCAGATGGATATGTGTAAAGCAGATTCAAGATTTTTGCTGTATCAATTGTTGATCCACCGCCTAATGCGACAAAACCATCGATTGGTAAATTTTTTATTTCCCTGTAAGCTTCAATTAAATGCTCATCCTCAGGCTCTATATGAACTTTATTTGTTGTATAAACTTTAATATCATTCTCTTCAAGCTGAGCTCTAATCTCTTCAAATAATTTAGTCTGAGATATCCTGTTGCCTGCAACTAAAAGAACACTTTTTAACCCAATTTTTTTTGCTTCAAAACCCACTTCCTTAGAAGCCCCAAATCCAAACTTTACGTATGGAAGATTTATAGTAAATATTGCATCATTTATTCCAGTATATGCAACATAGGAAGCTGACATATAATAACTATAATTCTTAAAAATATATATTTTTGAAAGTTATAACGAAGTTCTAAACTGCTCCTCCTAAGTAGAATGTTACTGCAAAGTTTGCGAAACCTGAAAGTAATAATCCATATGCCTGTAAATTAGCAGATATTCTCCCATGTGTGCGCAGGAAAAAGCCAAACTCTACAAAAAGATATAATATGTTATTTATTTGCAATATTGCGAACGCTGCAGGACTAAAGCTACTTCCATATGCAAAAAGAATAATGAATGCAATTAAGTTATGCAAAAACAGTACAAACGCTGCCCAACCTACATATTTTAAATCCCAGTTGAAAAATAGACACAGAGAAAAACCAAGCCAAACAATTGAGAATAAAAAAGTTAAGAGAGCGAATATTAGTTGAAGAGTAGAAGCGGGGGGTACATTTCCTAATGGGGCTGTGATATAAAGGAAAAAGAATTAAAAGCTAAAGCGATAAAAGCCATAAAAGCATATATTCCAAGAGTTTTTCCCGCTGTCTCACTTTTATCAAAGCCTGATATATTCAATCCTGTTAGAATAGCTGCGACGGAGTAGGCTCCAAAGCCTATTACAACTGCAGGTAAGGCCATATGATAATTGGCAAATAAACCTATAAAAATTTTTCTTATAAAATCCTAAGTAAAAGATATAGTAAAATGAAAAGATAAATCTTAAGTAATAATTATGATTCTAAAAAATCGGGGAAATATATAATAGTTCGATTAAAATAATAATTCCAATGTAAAAATATTCAAGCAAGGTCTTTTATATTTAGCTTTAAATCAGAAAATAAAAAATTGATTAAACCAATATTTTTACCCAACATTGACTAATATTAGTTAATAACTAATGGATGATGATTACGAAAAAATTTGGTTTTGGGTTTTCATTGGAAGCAGAGGTGGGCCTACGAGAATTAAAATCATGAAGGAGATTTTAAACTGTCCTATGAACATGCATCAAATAGCCAAAAAACTTAACTTAGATTATAAGACTGTTGAACATCATATTAGAATACTAATTGAAAATGGGCTTGTTGTTAATCCCAAGGCTGAAAAGTATGGTTCTTTAATTTTCCCTTCTTCAATTGCAATGATAAAAAAGAAATATTTGGAAGAATTATTTAGTAAAGAGGCTAAATACATATGACACCCATATTTTGGCCTATTAATATTTCGCTAGCTATTGCAACTGCAATACTATCTTTATGGATGTTAATAATAGCGTTCAAAAACAGAAGATCAATTAAGTCTAGAATAACAAACTATTTTGCGATATTTACCTCGTTGATATTTATAGAGAGTGTAACTGCAACTGGCGTATATTTTCTATTATCCCTCAATTATGGACCAGATGTTGCGATTCCACTTATTCCATTGAATACTTTGATGTTACTATCCATTATATTTTTAGCTTGGATTTTGAGACAATAAGTTAATCAACCGCCTATTGTATGCATAGGTCTTATATGTTTGGGCAAAATATGGGATTTTATCAGCGTCTCAACACCTCTAAACTTTCTATAATAGTAAGCCTTTATCAATTTCATCAGTTCTTCATCAGATGCACCTTTTCTAAGAGGAACTTTTAAGTCATATTCATCTTTACTAAACATGCAAGGAACAAGCTTTCCGTCAGCCTTCAATCTTACTCTATCACAGTCCGAACAGAAAGGTTGAGATATGGAAGTTATTATACCAAATTCTCCCTTTCCATCTTTGAATCTGTAATTTTTGGAAGTAGAACCTGATTCTCTTGGAATTTCTTCGAAATCATACTTTCTCTTTATAACTTGAAGTATTTCCTTGCCTGTTACTACCTTATCTAAATTCCAAAGATGAAGGCCATCAAAGGGCATGTATTCGATGAATCTAAGTATCAATCGATTATTCCTTGCAAACTCCACTAGATCTAAAATTTCGTTTTCATTATAACCTCTTATTATAACCGTATTTATTTTTACCTTTTTAAAACCTGCATCAATAGCTGCCTGAATGCCCTTAAGTACTCTATCATATACGTCCCTTCCTGTTACTGAATTAAACTTTTCCTTATCTAAGCTATGCAAACTTACAGTACAACTATCAATTCCTGCTTCTTTAATTGTTTTTGCTTTTTCAGGTAGGAAATAGCCGTTTGTTGTAATACTAACAGATTTGATTCCTTCTATATTTGAAATCTTTTTAATTAAAATCTCTATATCTTTTCTAACAAGAGGCTCACCGCCGGTTAATTTTACTTTTTCAATTCCAAGTTTTGCAAATATCCTGACAAGCCTTTCAATTTCCTCATAGGTTAAGATTTCCTCTTTAGGGATCCAAATTGGTTGAGAAGGCATGCAAAATATGCATGAAAAATTACATTTATCTGTGACGGAGATTCTTAACTTTTTTGCTACCCTTCCAAATGCGTCTATTAGAATATTTTCGTTCTGCATGTTAATTTATCTATTTCTTTTAAACGATGGAAACCTGAGTAAACGTTAAACCTTCCATTCCTTAAAAATCCAACTAAAGTTACATCGAATGATTTAGCTAAATCTATGGCTAGTGAGCTAGGTGCTCCTATTGCAGCAATAAAAGGAATACCGGCCATTATTGATTTTTGAACTAATTCAAAGCTTGCTCTTCCGCTAAACAATACTATAGTATCATCCAAAGGAATCTTTTTTTCAGAAAGCATTTTTCCTACGAGTTTATCCATAGCATTATGTCTTCCAACATCCTCCATTATGCAAAATAATTTACCCTCTTTATCAAACAATGCAGAAGCATGAACCCCACCGGTTTTATAGAAGATGCTTTGTTGCAAATTCAAAGTATCTGGAAGTTTTAAAATCAACTCTTCATTCACTTTAAAATCTCCTCTTGGCAATCTTTGAATTCTTTTATAAACTTGATCGATAGAAACTGCACTACATAAACCACAGCTTGAATTTGTTAGAACGTTCCTTTTAAATTTATCTAAATCTTTAGATTTGTTAGACTTAATTTCAACCAATACGCTATTAATATTTTCTCGACCAAGAAGATTTTTCTCATATTGGAATCTCACGATATCTTCGATATCATTTATTAATCCTTCAGAATATAGAAAACCAGCTACAAGCTCATAGTCATTTCCAGGAGTCCTCATTGTTGTAGATAAACTTATAGGTGAGTCTGGAAGGTTTGAATATTTTACCTTTATTTCCAATGGTTCTTCGATAGCTACGAAATCTTCCCTCAACTCATACGATGGATCTTTATAAACAATTATTTTTTCTTTTTTGAATGAATGAACTTCAAATTCAACTAAATTTTTCATCAATAAAAAACTAAATTACGGAAAATATATTCTATTTACTTTAATTTTTCTCTTAGAATTCTCCAGATCTTTTCAGTTCTCAATGGCATATCTATATGATCTATTCCAAGGTGAGAAAGTGCATCAACAACTGCATTGATTATTGCTGGAGTAGCTGCAATAGTACCTGTTTCACCCACTCCTTTTGCTCCCAAGGGATTATGGGGAGATGGTGTTACTGTATAATCGGTTATAAAGTTTGGAACTTCAACAGCTGTAGGTATGACATAATCTTGTAAAGTAGCTGTCATTAAGTTTCCATTCTTATCATAAACTGCTTCTTCCCATAATGCCTGCGCTAATCCTTGAGTTATTCCACCGTGAACTTGGCCTTCAACTATCATAGGATTGATTTGCCTTCCACAATCGTCAACGGAAACATATTTAAGTATCTTTATTTGACCAGTTTCCTTATCAACTTCAACTACGCATACATGTGTACCAAACGGAAAAGTAAAGTTTTCAGGGTCATAGAATGCAGTTGCATCTAATCCAGGCTCCATTCCAACAGGTAAATATTCTCCTTGATATGAAGCTAAAGCTACTTGCTGGAATGTTACAGCCCTTGCAGGAGCACCTTTGACATAGAATTTTCCTTTTTCAAAAACTATATCTTCTTCTTTAACTTCAAGCATATTAGCAGCGATTTTCTTTGCTTTATCCAATATTTTTCTTGCAGCAAGAACGATTGCTCCCCCACCTACAGGTACTGTTCTGCTTCCATATGTTCCCATTCCCCACTGTATCATTGCAGTATCTCCATGGACAACTTCAACATCATCTATTGGAATCCCAAACTCTTCAGCTACTATCTGTGCAAACGCTGTTTCCTCTCCTTGACCATGAGGACTTGTTCCGGTTAAAACTGTAACCTTACCAGAAGGATGTACTCTTATTACTGCACTATCGTAAAGACCGAGTGAAAATCCTGTACCTCTTACTGCCCTTGAAGGCCCTAATCCACATATTTCAACATAACTTGATAATCCAATTCCTATCAATTTGCCTTCAGCTCTTGCTTTAGCTTGCTCTTCCCTAAGTTTCCTATATCCAGCAAGCTCTAAAGCCCTTTCAAATGCTTTTTCATAGTTACCACTATCATATTGTACTCCGGTACATGTTACATATGGAAATTCATTAGATCTTATGAAATTAATCCTTCTAATTTCAGCTGGATCCATCTTTAATTTATTTGCAAGGATATCAATCATTCTCTCAAGCAAATAAGTAGCCTCTGGCCTTCCTGCACCTCTGTATGCATCAGTTGGAGCTGTATTGGTTAGAACGCCGTATACTTTACAATCAACAGCCTTAATCTTATAAGCTCCACTAAGCATCAAGCCAAATAGGTAAGTCGGTACACCAGGACTTGCAGTAGATAAATAAGCTCCTAAGTTTGCATAAGAAGTTACTTTTATTCCTAAAATCCTTCCATCTTTTTTAGCAGCTAATTGAACATATTGTACATGGTCACGGCCATGTGCGGTTGCTAAGTAATTTTCCCTTCTATCCTCGACAAACTTTACAGGTCTTCCTAGCTCTCTTGCTATATGACAAACAACGGCATCTATTCCATAGGTTGGTATCTTGCTTCCAAATCCTCCTCCAACATCTACAGCTATAACCCTAATCTTGTGTTCAGGCATATTGAGTATCACTGAGAGCAAAAACCTGTGAATATGAGGAGCTTGAGTTGTTACATAACAAGTAAGCTCACCTGTCCCAGGATTGTACTGAGCAACTACGGCTCTTGGTTCCATCGGTGTTGGCTGTAACCTATGGTTAATTAGTCTCTTCTCAATTATAACATCGGCTTCTTTAAAAGCAGCATCTATATCCCCTCCTTTAAGATTCCAAACGAAAGATGTATTATTTGGAATGTCATCGTAAAGTTGTGGAGCACCTGGTTTAACTGCATCTTCTTGATTTACTACAGCAGGTAAAGGTTCATATTCAACTTCTATTGCTTCAGCTGCATCTTTAGCTAAATAAGGATCCTCAGCAACAACTGCAGCAACAGGTTCTCCTTGAAATCTTACTTTATCTACAGGCAAAGGATAATAGGTCGGAATTTTAATCGGAGGATCTGTTTTTATAGGCCAACCTGTTGGAACTGGATTAAGCTTACCTTTCAAATCCTTACCTGTATACACAGCTATTACACCTTTCATCGAAGTTGCTTTAGAAGCATTGATGGACTTTATTCTAGCATGAGCATATGGAGATCTTACGAAAGCTATATATAAACAGCCAGGAGGAGTTACATCTGCAGTATAAGAACCTTTGCCTGTGATGAGTCTTGGGTCTTCTTTTCTTTTAACTCTTGCACCGAAAATAGCTGTTACAGCCA
>Ga0208683_100049_pt1 | contig 59120 bp, 66 predicted proteins | sample BED_Mat_host_9_1_FD_187141 | JGI IMG/M metagenome (GOLD analysis project Ga0208683, IMG submission 187141) | Extremophilic microbial mat communities from Yellowstone National Park, USA - BED_Mat_host_9_15 (SPAdes) (version 3) | ecosystem: Environmental > Aquatic > Thermal springs > Hot (42-90C) >... | reverse complement strand
CTTCTTCTGCCCTTCTTCCCTTGAAGTTTATGATGGAAAATAATTTTTCCTCGATTTGCACACGTATTTTAGGGGAGATGTAGTCTGGTGTTGTCAAGAGTTTCTCCCCTAAAGTAATACCAGACTGCATCTCCCCTAACTTTTTCTCTAATTACAAAATTTTCTGGGTTAGAAAAAATTATACAATGTAATTATTTTTGTAAAATGAATTTGGGGTCTAAGGTATATAATTTGACATCATTTTCATTGCTAACTCTCTTCATATCTAAAAAATCATTAATTTCACTGTTAACATTAAAAAATAGTGAGTGCAATAATAAAGTCAGTCTTGTGAGGCTGGAAAAACATTCAATGAAATTCTCCATAACGTGGCTGGAGCAAAAACTCCCAAACCAAGCATGGAGAGGAGGAAAAGTAGTGAGAGCTAAATGTTGGAAAAAATTCATGAAGCTTCAATGAAAATCTTACCCCTTTATCCTTCAGCTTTAAAAGTATAAAACGGTCAGCTTTTTGTCTTTTTGAGAAAGTTCCGTTGAACTAATCTTTAAAACAGAAGATTTTATAAACACATACATAACAATAAAAATGAGGGGTATCTAGTCCCTTGACAGCCCCGTAGTAGGGTATTGTATGAGAGGGACTTCCTGCCGTGACTCTATTTTACTATTTTCAAGTTATGCTTTCAATTATAATGTTATTTCACACTTCTATTTTAGATATAAAGTATAGAGAAGTAGACCCTAAGATATGGTTATATTATTCACCTTTATGCATTTTCATAATTTTTGATTATCATTATTTATTTCTTCCTATTTATTTATATTCATTTATTATTACTACTATTTTATTTTATATTCTTTATAGACTCTCTTTAATTGGAGGAGCTGATTTATTTTTAAACATCATATTAGGCTTATCTAATTCCTCTGTGTTTCCTATTATTCCTAGTATTTTTCCAGTAATAGGACTAGAACCACTAATAATAATTCTATATTCCTCAATAATAATTCTTTTAATTAGTGTTACAAATATCATTAAACAATATAAATATACTAAAGGATTACCATTATCTAAAAAGCTTATTTTATCCATGTCAGCTAGGAGAATTAAAGTTAAAGATTTTCTTAACTCCAGATTTTTATTTCCATTGACTACAATAAATGAAGATGGGTCTATTACTTTAAGGGACTATTTTTCAATTGAAGAAGATGATAAATATTGGAGAGATTATTACGCAAGACTAGTCAAAGAAGGTAAAATTTCAGAAGATACGTATATATGGGTAGCGTGGGGAATTCCCGTAATTCCCTTCATATTCTTAGGATATCTTCTGTCAATTACTTTAGGCTTCCCCGTTCTATAATAAAATTAAAAAGGAGTTTTTGAATAATTATTATTGCTTTGTATGTATCTAAAGTGCTAGTAGAAGGGACTAATCACGCTTTAGTTAAAGAGGTAAAAAATTTATTTAATGAATTAGGTTACATTATAGTTAATGACGAACCAGAAATAATAATTTCAATTAGCTCCATATCTAGAACAATTAAGAAATTTCTAAGAAAATATTACAATAGAGTTATAATAAATATTGTAGAAGATGGAAGCGCAGTAATACCAATAACAAAGGAACATTTAGGCGGAGCTTTTATTGCAAGCATAATAGCAGATGCCCTCGGCTCTAATTTAATATTAACATCTCCAACTGGAGTTAGAGGATTGTATAGTGTAGAAGAATTCAGCTGGCTAAATGGTTTAAATATACATAATAAAGATCCCAAAATTATAAAGCATTTAAATAATAAACTATTAAAAGATAAAAACATTAATATTTATTTTGAGCAACATAATGAGAATTATACACTCTATGAAGGATATTCAGTAATAGATAACGAAAATTCTGCGGATATTATAATTACTAATGACGAGAAAATTATTACATATAACAATAAGAAGAAAAATAAACTTATATTAACACCAGCAGGTATATCAGTAGGCCTTAATTATTTAGAGTCAACTCCATTAGAGGTTTTAGTGTATGCTATTAAAATGACATTAAAATCACTATACATTTTAAATAATAGGGTAGATTATCTAATAGTACCTAAAAACACTAGCAAAGATGAGAAGATATATGCGTTATCACGTTTTTACTCGTCTAAAATTATATACGTAAAAACTGATTATGAAAATAACCAATTTTGCAATAATCTCTTGGAGAATGTTGGAGCAAAAATTTTACTTAAGGAAGTTAGAAGAGCCTTTGGTATATTAACATGTCTTGGCATTAAAATAAACAATAATTTATGATAATTACTGTGGTATATTAACCATAATAAGAGAAGAATTTAATAGTAACTTTTACACTCTTACTTTTTAACGTTGACAAGTTAAACGAACTTTGCTATTAATGTTGAGACTAGGTTTTCATTGGCTGGGTATTTGACAAGTTCGTAAAATGGGCGGAAATTGGCAAATTCCTATAGTGATAGAGCTACTTTCAATTATATAGAAATATATGGGCCCGCGGGGATTTGAACCCCGGACCTTCGCCGTGTGAGGGCGACGTCCTAACCAGGCTAGACGACGGGCCCGTAAGCTATGTTTAAGAATGTTATTCATGTTTATAACGTTAATGCATAAAAGTTGGTTTTAGGAAATCTACATATTCTGTAGAATTTTCTAAAACCATTTAATTTCCATTATTCAATATATCCTCTGGAACTTTAATAAGTATTACATATCCTTCTTTTTCTGACGCTATGTCGGGGTCAATATCACTCGCCTTTAGCTTATCCTCTATTTCAGAAAGATTAAGTATTTCAATTTTCAAACCTTTATAAAGGCTTTTGGCCTCATTAGCAATTCTCATAGCTACATCATAGTCTTTAGTATAGTAATAAATAGCGGCTTCTTGTAGTGAAGTTAACGTTCCTAAAAATGATCTCATGCTCAAAGTATTATCACTCCTTTGTGGTTATAAATGTTAATACGGTATAACAGATATAATTGAGACTATTATGATAGAGGTAAAGTTAATCTTTGGTCCTTATGGAGATATGGGGCTAGCAAAGGCGATATATGATCTTAAATACGAATACGATATAAATACAGAAATAGAGTTTGATATTTTATATGACTCATTATATCCTTTATTACAAATTGGAGATAAGTTAGTGAAACTTGTTGAATACTCTGAAAATGAGATTAGAAATATAATAGAAAATATATTGAATAATGGTAAAGTTAATTACGTAGAAAAAAATGAAAATGACTTATTACAAAACTATCATAAAGACTTACCCCCAGACTCTAATTTTTCAGAAGTTTTAATTTGAGTGATAAGTCTATTGTTAAATAGAATGGCAATTATTATAATCGGAGCTGGATTAACGGGTCTATTGTTAAATAAGAGAATTCATGCGGATCTAATTCTAGAGGAACAACCGACTATTGGTGGAGTTTACGCTTTCGATAAAATTCTGGATAAAGAAATACCTTACGTTCCTCCCATATTAGATAACCCTTTATATGAAAAGTTTGAAATTAGATATAAAGAATATGATACGATTATCCATTATAAAAAATATGAGCATTATAAAGATAAAATATGCAAAAATTGTAATGAGTTACCTAAATGGATAACATTCGATAATATGAAAAAATTCTATATAATAGAAAATTTGCCTTCATTTCTTTATAATTTAGCTAAAAATTCTAGAATACTTAAAGAATATCCAATAAGAATAGATGATAAGAGAATTATAACCAATAAAGGAAACATAATAAAATACGATAAAATTTATAATACTGGATCGTATAAAAGAATATCCAAATTATTAGGCTTTAAAAATTCATCCTTAAATTTCTTATCTTCGCTTGTCATGTTAATAATTACTAGGAAAAATAATGTAAAACCGTGGAATGTTTATATAAGTGGCGATTCCGCAGACTCATTTTCCACAATAATTAGATTAGATGATATTTTTGATGAGTTCGAGATATACTATATATATTCATTTATGAGTTTTAATGAAAGAAAAATAGATTCAGATAGAATATTATTGGATTTAAAGAGAAGACAAATAATAAATCCTAATGATATTATAGCGTTTAGAGTAAAATTAATATCAGAGGCTATACTTTTTGGTTCAATATCTAATGAAAAAATACCATATTCAATAATTAATTGTGGAAGATTAGGAGAATGGAAAAATTATAATATTACAGAAATCATATCAAGAATTCAGAGTTGCTAAACTCCTCAGTTAGTTTACCAGCTATTAAGGAAGCATCATTTATCTTAAACCCACTAACTCTTAATGAAAAATATGCTCCTATTAAAAAATCCCCAGTTCCTATCTCGTTCTTACCTATTCTATTTGGTCTATATGTATAAATTTCTTGGTTATTTGTATATATATTAAATCCATTCTTACCATCTGAAATTATCACCTCTTTAAAGCCTAATTCAAATAATTGTCTCAAACTTAATTTAGAGGACCTAAATTCCTCTATATTTGCATGAAGTACTAAATAACTATTACTTTTAGGAAGTGTTAAATTACTTTCATAATCTATCTCTTTGTTTTCTACACAGTCCCTGATAAGACCTTGAATGTCTAATGCTATTGGTATATTTAAGTTTAGTTCATTGAGTTCGATTTCTTTACAAACCGGATTAATCAAAATACCATTTACAGTATCATCCTTTGGTATCTTTATTTTATTTAACGGTTTCTTTAATAGGGTTAATTTCCGATTATTATTAAATAATTCTATATTAAATCTAATTGTATATTCATCTATAATTAAATGTTTTTCTACATTAGATAAAAAATCTAGTTCAAAATTGAAATCCTTACCTACTATACCATAAAGTTTTGGAATACCACCTCCTCTCATCACACCTAACGCAGAATATATCAAGGGTCCTCCGGGCTTCGATTTTCCTTGGATTTCATCTATTGTAAACCCGCCTATTATTAATATCTTACTCCTCTTCACCTTCTTCTTCACCAGGTATTATTTTGGCCTCTTCTTCCTCTTCCTCAATTTTAGGCTTTTTCTTTAACCAAAAACTTTGTTTATGAGAATTGAGATGCCTTTTCAAATCCTCTAAATTAAAGAAATAAGAACCATAGTCTGGAGAAATACCCTCCTTACCGCAAGTTGGTGAACATAAAGGACACGCATACAATTTTGTAACCTCATCATAACATATTGTAGCTTTCCTATTATTATATTCAATTTCTATAACTTTCCACTTAGGTATCCATCTTGTTGACATTATAACTATATTTGTAACCTTAAGTATATAATGTTAAGTGCTCTTTGAGGAAGTTACTTCATAAAACTCATAAATACTATGATAATAGCAGAGTAGTAATGTTTAAATAATCATTTATATAGAGAAGTAAATGGCGGTCTTAATTTGTCATCTTCACTTAATGAATATCCTCTTTCTCTAAAAACAATGTATGATATAGCTGAATTTATAATTAGGGCTGCTAAGGCAATAAAACCAGAGCAGGCTAATAAAATGATAAGTGAATTGGAAAATTTTTACAGAAATAATCGTAATGGTAAAGTTCTAGTTATGGGTGCTGGAAGGAGTGGATTAGTAGGTAGAGCCTTTGCAATGAGGCTTTTGCATCTAGGCTTTAACTCTTATGTTTTAGGAGAAACAATAGTACCCGCAATAGGGAAAAACGATTTAGTTATTGCAATATCGGGTTCTGGAAGGACAAAGTTAATATTAACTGCTGCAGAAGCTGCAAGGGAAGCTGGAGCTAAATTAATTGCAATAACTAGCTATTATGATAGCCCTCTTGCGAAAATAGCTGACGTAGTAGTAGAAATACCAGGTAGAACAAAATATTCTCAAAATGAAGATTATTTTGCGAGACAGATACTAGGCATAACTGAGCCTTTAGCTCCCTTAGGGACCTTATTTGAAGATACTACACAGATATTCTTAGATGGAGTTGTAGCTGAATTAATGATAAGGTTGAAGAAGACTGAGGAAGATTTAAGGTTAATACATGCGAATATAGAATTATAATTTCTCTCACCTCACCCTTCTTCTTTTTAAGCTCTATAATATATGGATATAAAAATAGATACATTCAGATTATTAATTGTTATAATATTAGGTATTTCTACTCTGCTTATAATACTATATAAATCTATTTTTATTATTCCTATCATGATAAGTATCCTATTATTTATTCAATACCACGACAAACTAACTACAATATTAAAAGGAAAAGGTCAAAATTCCTCTTATGTAATTGAGAATGGAGTCTTTTATAATAAGTATATAGCAAACTCTGTATTAATAGTAGATGACATTCAACTAAATTATAGGGACTATGACGATGCGTACTTAAGATCACAAATACTATCATTTCATAAGATTCTAGACATAGCTAAAAATGTAAATGTAATTATGAAAAGAGAACATATAGATAAAAACAATTACATAGAATCACTTTTGCAGAGAATACAGTCATTAAGAGTAATAGTTGAAAGCGATCCCTCTAACGAGAAAGCTAAAAGGAAACTTCAGTTAATGCAAAATATAGTTTCTAAAATAGAATCTGGAGAAACGCCATTTAAATATGAAATGTATATTATAATTCCTTCTAAGGATAAAGAAAATGCTCTTGCAACAGCTAATACAATTAAACAAGGGTTAGAGAGTTTAGGAATTAAAAGTAGACTCGCATCTTCGAATGAAATAAGAAAGTTAATATATAGTTTTTTTGAAGTAGAAATTAATTCTAATAAAATTATATTCCCTACGCAAATACCTTATCTAACTCCTATATCAATTGAGAAAAAACCAAAATATGATCTAATAGAGAATGGAATATTATTGGGTAAAGAATTGGATACAAATAATTTAATATTCTGGAATATTAATAAAAGTATTAATAATCATGTATTAGTAATAGGACCTACAGGTTCTGGAAAAACAGAGTTTCTAATTTGGCTTTCAGTCTTGCTTAATTTATTTTACAATAGTACTATTATACTTTTTGATGTCAAGGGTGACATAAAATCCAGGTTTTCGAAGTATAGAATACCGTTTAATTTAATAAATCCTCTATTATGCAAATTAGGCCTATTAGAGGAAACGGAAATGCCTAAAACCATTAGACTACTGCAGATTGAGAGAATTATTTTTAATTCATTTAGACTAAATAAATTACAATCATCAATATTTTATATATATTTAAATAGATTACTAGACAATACAATATTTAAAAATGTCGTTAAATGGAAAGAATTAGAGAAATATATTAATGAAATAAATGACATACAGTTGAGATATTATTTAAATAAACTAGTAAATATATTATCTTCCTTAGATGATATTGAATTGCCAGTAATTTCCAGTAAAATAGATGAAAACGAGATTAATATAATAGATTTAACTATCATTAAAAATGAAGAAATTAAAAGACTTATAATATATAGTATTCTTTATGAAATATATGATAAGTTATCATTAGATAAAATATATGATAAAACAAAACTCTTTATAGTTTTAGATGAAGCATGGACTATACTTAAAAGCGAGTCAGAAGATTATCCAATTGTAGCGGATCTAATAAAAAGAGGAAGAGGTCATGGAATTTCAATAATAATGGCTACTCAAAATCTAGAAGATCTTGGAGAGTTAGCTAATGTTTATCTAGAGAATATTGGTTTAACAATATTTATGAATAATGGAGATAAGAAATTCTGGCAAGAAATTAGAAGATTCGTAACTATAGATGAAAGTTTAATTTCAGGAAATCTGATGTTCTTAAACAAGGGTGAAGCACTAGTAAGATTCCTCGGAGACCCTAGACCTCTTCTTATTAGATTAATAAATTTAAGTGGTAATCCTTTCTAAAATAGCCTGTATTCCGGTCTTTATCTTATTGTAAATTATCTCGCTTTCAACATTCTTTATCGTTATCTCTTTTATATCATTCTTATCCATCTCTATGGTATAATCAATTTTATTTAGATTCTTTTCTGATTCAAGTAATTTGCTAAGTGCAGAAAGATATGACTTATTTAATGTTATTTTAGTCTTAATTATAAATTTTACTATTGGCGGCGTAAAATATATTTCTGCTAATATTTCTCCTCTCTTATTTTTTACATACTCCACACTACCTTTATTACCTTTTATTGAATTTATATAACCAGATTCAATAATACTTAATAAATACTCATAAAATTCTAGTTCCTTCCTTAAGCTCATTATTTTATTTTCTAAGAATTTCTTCAACTCATCATTATTCACATTCATCATAATTAATTATACACATTAAACTATATATAACCTAAACTGCTATAGATAGTTTAATGAAAGATAAGGTTAGAGTTGCAGTAGTTGGGGGTTCAGGATATACTGGTGGTGAATTGCTAAGAATATTATCAACACATCCGAAAGTTGAAATAACTATGATAACATCTAGAGAATATGCAGGAAAGCCCGTGTCATTAGTGCATCCGAATTTAAGGGGAATAATATCTCAAAATTTCACTACCTTCTCTTTAGACAAGGTATCTGAAAAAAGTGATGCTGTATTTTTAGCCTTACCTCATGGGGTTTCACTAAATTATGTACCTAAATTATTTGAAATAGGATTAACAATAATTGATTTAAGTGCAGATTTTAGATTAAAAAATCCAGAATTATATAAAATATGGTATGGATATGAACATCCATATCCAGATTTATTAGATAAAGCAGTTTACGGACTGCCAGAGTTACATTACGAAGAATTAAAAAATGCTAAATTAGTAGCCTCTCCTGGATGCAATGCTACAGCAACAATATTGGCGTTAGCTCCAGTAGTTGCATATAACATAACAGATAATAAAAAATTCATCAGTGATGTTAAGGTAAGTAGTAGTGAGGGAGGAGCCAAACCCTCAGAGGGAAGTCATCATCCAGAAAGGCAAAACGCAATAAGACCATATGACGCAGATGGACATAGGCACTCAGCTGAAGCAGAACAGGAGTTATCTAGAATAGCAAAAACTAACATTAACGTTAGCATAGTTCCTCATGCGGTAAGTAGTGTTAGAGGAGTACTAGCGTCAGCACATAGTTGGGTATCTACTGATATAAATGAAATCGAAATATGGAAAAAAATAGCAGATTTTTATAGAGGAAGAAAATTTATTAGAATAGTAAGAGGTAATATACATCCTTACCCAGACCCTAAGTATGTGATAGGCAGTAATTTTGCTGATATAGGATTCGCGTATGAGAAAAGAATAGGAAGGTTAACTACATTCTCAGCTATAGATAACTTAATGAAGGGAGCAGCAGGTCAAGCAGTTCAAGCTTTTAACATTAGCATGGGATTTGAAGAAGATGAAGGTTTAAGAATACCTCCCATGAGGCCTGGTTAAAATGATAGTAGTAAAGGTGGGAGGTAGAGTAGTTAAGAATTCCCTTGAAAAAGTTATCTTAGATATTGTAAATATTAAGCAAAAAATAATTTTAATACATGGTGGTGGAGATATTGTTACTGAATATTCAAAGAAGATGGGTATAGAACCAATATTCGTTACATCTCCAGAAGGTATACGAAGCAGATATACATCAAGGGAAGAGTTGGACGTATATATAATGGCCATGAGCCTTATAAATAAACAGATTGTAGCAAAATTATGCAGTATGGGAGTGAACGCAATAGGTATATCGGGTGTAGATGCTAATATCATAAATGCAGAAAGAAAGAAAAGGATAGTCATTATTGATGAAAGGGGAAAGAAAAGAATTATAGAAGGTGGATATACTGGAAAGGTAAAAGAAGTGAAAGGAGATCTTATATTAAATTTAATGAAATTTTTTGATGTGATGGTAATTTCACCGTTAGCGTTAGATATAGAAGAGAAAGTACCTTTAAATATTGATGGAGATCAAGCAGCATTTGCTATTAGTAAAGCAATAAGGGCTGATACACTTATTCTGCTAACTGACGTTGATGGTGTAATATTAGAAGGAAAAGTAGTAAATAAATTAACTACTAATGAAGCTAAACAACTTTCTACAAAAATAGGTCCAGGGATGAATAGGAAACTATTAATGGCTGCAGAGGCTATAGAAAATGGAGTAAATAAAGTAATTATAAGTTCTGGTATCAAAGATCTTCCAGTTACTAATGCATTATCCTTAAACGGAACGGTGATAAGCAATGGCTAATACGAATATTGACCAAAACGACTTAAAAATCCTAGAAATATTAAAGAAAAACGCCCGAACACCTTATACAACAATAGCTAAAGAATTAAAAGTCAGCGAAGCTGCAGTTAGAAAAAGAATAGAAAAATTGATCAGACAAGGAATAATAAAGAGGTTTACTATAGAATATGAGCTTGAGAACGAAATTAAGGCTATCGTAATGGTTCAATCAACTCCACAGATACCTACACCCGAAATCTCTAAAAAAATAGTTAAAATACCAGGTGTAGAGGTTGTTTATGAAACTACTGGTGACTATGATATTTTAGTAATAGTGAGAGGGACTAATATAACCTCAATTAACCGTACTATAGATGAGATTAGAAGTATTCAAGGTGTAGTGGGGACAAATAGTACTATTATCCTTAGAACATGGTTCTAAAATCGTACCACCAATTACTAAAAACTTTTTCAACACTGAACCAGTTATTATCTAACTGACCATTCATGGCAATCTTAAAATGCCCCATATGTGGAGGAGATGTGAACGTTGAGGATGACGCGCTAGCAGGTGAATTAGTAGAACATGAATGCGGAGCTCAACTAGAAGTAGTAAGGCAGAATGGAAAACTATCTCTTAGACTAGCAGAGCAAATTGGTGAGGATTGGGGAGAGTGAGAATAGGCATATTATACGATATGCCAAGATGGGAAGAGAAAAACTTAATAGAAGAAGCTAAGAAAATGGGTCATGAACCAATACCAGTATATACGAAAGATATCGTATTTTTTTCTGATGATAAAAAAGTGGAACCAGAAGCGGATTTTTTTATACAGAGAAATGTCTCACATAACAGAGCTCTCATAACTTCATTTATAATGGAGCAATTCGGGTATCCAACCATTAATGATCATATAACATTATTTAGATGTGAAAATAAAATTATTACTACATATATTTTATCTAGGCATAGTATTAATACTCCTAGGACATTTATTACATTTAATAAGAATATTGCTTTAGAATTCTCTAAGAAAATAGGATATCCTTTAGTAATAAAACCAGTAGAAGGTAGTTGGGGAAGAATGGTAGCTAAAGCTGATAATCTAGATACCTTATATAGTTACTTAGAATATCAGGAATTCACAACTCAAAAATATAAGGACATATATTACATTCAAGAATTTGTAAATAAACCAAATAGGGATATAAGAATCTTTGTAATAGGTGATGAAGCACCAGTAGGAATTTACAGAGTAAACGAACATAATTGGAGAACTAACACAGCTCTAGGGGCAAAGGCATATCCCCTTAAAATTGATGAAGAATTAAGGGAACTTGCATTAAAAGTTAGAGAAGTAATTGGCGGTTTCTTCTTAGGAATTGACATATTTGAAGATAGAGATAGAGGGTATTTAGTAGACGAGGTTAACGGCGTACCAGAATACAAAAATACGGTAAAGGTAAACAATTTTAACGTATCACAGTTTTTACTGAAAAAAATCATAGAATGGGTGAAGAGATAATGAAAATGCTCAAATTCTATCAAGATAGAGGACTTAATATTGTTAAGGGAAAAGACCAATATGTATGGGATAACCAAGGAAATAAATATTTAGACCTTCACGCTGGTCATGGAGTAGCCTTCCTTGGACACAATAATAAAACAATCATAGAATATTTAAAAAAACAGATGGAGGAAATTATTACTTTAACACCAGCTTTTGACACGCCAATAAGAGAAGAAATGCTAAAAGAGTTAGACACAATAAAACCAGAAAACTTAGATAATGTTTTCTTATTAAATAGTGGCTCTGAAGCTATAGAATTAGCCATAAAAATTTCAAGGAAAATTACTAAAAGAAAAAAGATTATAGCATTTAAAAATTCTTTTCATGGGAGGACTATGGGCGCCTTAGCAGTTACGTGGAATAAAAAATATAGGGAACCCTTTGAACCATTAATAGAACCCGTTGAATTTCTTGAATATAACAACCTGGATTCCTTGAAAAAAATCTCGGATGACGTAGCTGCAGTAATAGTGGAACCAGTACAAGGTGAAGGCGGCGTTATACCAGCTAAAAAAGAATTCATGAAAGCCTTAAGAGAAATTACAGAAAAAACTGGTAGTTTATTAATCATAGATGAAGTACAAACTGGATTTGGAAGAACTGGAAAAATATGGGCGTATCAGCATTTTGATATAAAACCAGATATTTTAACTGCTGGTAAGGCAATAGGAGGAGGCTTTCCAGTAAGTGCAGTATTTTTGCCAGACTGGATAGGTGAAAAATTAGAAGAAGGAGATCATGGATCTACATATGGGGGGAACCCATTAGCTACAGCTGCAGTAACTGCAGCTTGTAAAGTCCTCAAATCAGAAAATGTACCAGAACAGGCACGGGAAAAAGGAGAATTATTTATTAAGATACTTAAAGAGAAATTAGAGGATTTTAAATCTGTAAGAGAAATTAGAGGATTAGGATTAATGATAGGAATAGACTTAAGATTCAATCCATCAACCGCCATAAAAATACTTCAAGATGAAAAAGTGTTATCGCTAAAAGCAGGTCTCACAGTAGTAAGATTTTTACCACCATATTTAATAACACAGTACGATATGGAGTGGGCTTCAAATGCAGCAAGAAAAGGAATTAGTGAAACAGAACGCACGAAACTTGCTTCTTGACATCTTATCTATATATACTCCATCTAAAAGTGAACAAAATGCCATAAATTTTTTCGAAAAAATTTCAAAGGAATTTAATCTTAGGCTAGATATCTTACCAGAATCTAACTCTTACTTACTAGGAGAAGGAGACATATTATTAGCATCGCACATAGATACAGTACCAGGATTTATACAGCCTAAAATTGACGGTGAAATAATATATGGAAGGGGCGCAGTTGATGCAAAAGGACCTTTAGTAAGTATGATTTTAGCAGCCTGGTTGCTTAATGAAAAGGGGATTAAGGTTAGAGTTGCAGCGTTAACAGATGAGGAAAATACTAGTATAGGAGCTAAAGAATTGGTATCAAATAATTATAGATTTAAGTATATAATTGTAGGAGAACCATCAAATACAACTGATATAGTAATAGAATATAGAGGTTCGATTCAATTAGATATACAATGTTATGGAAAATCGGAACATTCATCATCTGCTAGAGAAAATTTAATTATTAATATAGCAAGAAAATTACTTGAAGTTTATAAGCAACCAGAAAATTATGACAAACCATCAATAGTCCCTACAATAATAAGTGCAGGAGAAACATACAATGTAACACCGTCGAAATTATACTTACATTTTGATATTAGGTATTCGATAAATAATAATAGAAGTGAGATTATGGATTTTATAGGGAAAACTTTTACAGAATGTCAAACGATAATTGTAGATGAAACTCCACCAATTAGGGTGAGTGTTAATAATCCAGTTGTAAAATCACTAGTTAGGGCGTTGTTAAAGCAAGGAATAAAGCCTAAATTAGTTAGAAAAGCAGGAACTAGTGATATGAACATATTACAGAAAATAACCCAGAACATAGCTTCTTATGGGCCTGGCAATTCATCTTTAGAACATACAAATCAAGAAAAAATTAGCTTGGATGAGATATATATAGGAGTAAAAACGTATATGATAGCGATAGAAGAATTATGGCAAAAAGGGTATTAAGTAGCATCGTATTAAAACCAGTTTATAAATTGTACGAAATAATGTTATGGAATCAAATAAAAGATGGGCCTCTGCCCCAACATGTGGGAATAATACCAGATGGTAATAGAAGATGGGCTAAAGCGAATAGTCTTTCTTTAAATGACGCGTATTTTTACGGATATAAGAAATTAAAAGAAGTTTTGATATGGCTGTTAGAATTAGGGATAAAAAATATAACTGTATTTGCATTATCTACAGAAAATTGTGAAAGAAGAAAGGAAACGGAATTGTCTATAATAATGACATATATTAAAAGAGGGTTAGAAGATTTATTAAATGATCCAATAGTAGATAAATATGAAGTTAAAGTAAGTGCTATAGGAAAAATAGATAGATTACCAGAAAGTTTACGTGAATATATATATAAAGTAGTAGAGAAAACTTCTAATTATTCTAAAAGAAAATTAACTCTAGCTATATGCTATGGAGGTAGACAAGAAATTTTAGATGCTGTTACAAAGCTTCTTGAAGATTATAAAGACGGAAAAATAGGCAAGGAAAATGTTAGTGAAGAAACATTTAGAAAATATTTCTATGACAAGGAATTAGAAGATATAGATCTTGTAATAAGAACTTCTGGGGAAATAAGAATAAGTAACTTTTTGCTATGGCATATAGCATATTCTGAATTATTCTTTTGTGAGGCATATTGGCCAGAATTTAGGAAAATAGACTTGTGGAGAGCAATAAGATCTTATCAAAAAAGAAAACGTAATTTTGGAGCCTAAGTTTTTTAACCTTCAATATATACCTTTAAACGTGGCGTAGAAAATGGGATTTTATCAGGGTCCAGATAATAGAAAAATTTCCGGTGGATTAAAAGGAAAACACAGAGATAAAAGGAAATATGAATTAGGAAGCCCGCCCACTTTTACAACGATTTCTTCAGAAGATATAAGAGTTAAAGAAAGAGTTTTAGGTGGTAACTTTAAAATTAGATTAAAATATGCAGCTACTGCTAACGTAATTGATCCATCAACTAATACCTCAAAAAAGGTCAAAATATTAGAAGTAATCGAAACACCTGCAAATAAGGAATTGGCAAGGAGAGGAATAATAATAAAAGGAGCTAAGATAAGGACAGAAGCTGGAGTAGCTATGGTGACGTCCAGACCAGGACAAGATGGAGTAATTAACGCGGTGCTCGTAAAAAATGAGTCTTAGAGACCTTAAGGATGAAAATAGAGTAGTAATATGGCCTTCGTATTTTTTATCACCCAGTAGGTCAAAGGGTAGAAGAATCCCTAAATTACCTTATAAAATAAGTGTAGACGATATTATTATAGCATCTAAAAATTTAAATCTAGATCCTATTTTAATAAAAAACAAAAGATATCCAAAGAATAAAAAAATAGATTTTATAATAGCAGTTAAAAAAATGAAAAGCAAAAATTATACAATTAAATTGATATTTAATGAAATCATAAATAAATACAAAAAACAGTTTTAAAAATTAATTATAGTGATTATGTCTAGTATTTTTCATATGGTCAGTTTTAATAGCTAACTAACGCAATTTATTTCAATGTATATAGTTACAGGAGGAGCTGGGTATATAGGTAGTCACTTAGTTGACCATTTAGTATCACGAAATTTTAAAGTTATTGTAATAGATGATTTCTCTTTCGGAAAATATATTAATAAAAAAGCTATAACTATAAAATATGATCTAAGATTAAGCAATTTAAACGAACTTATTAATAGAGTAGAGAAAGGTGGAATAATATATCATCTTGCTGCTAACCCAGACGTTAGAACATCAATGATAAATGTAGGGGAACATTTCGAAAGGGATGTAAAAGTCACTTTAAATGTAATGGAGCTAGCTAGAAAAATAGATGCTGAGAAAGTTATATTTACGTCCTCCTCTACAGTTTATGGAGAGACAGATAAAATTCCCACTCCAGAATCAGAAGAACCGAAACCAATTTCAAATTATGGCTTATTTAAGTTACTATGCGAGAATATAATTAAATACTATGCACATCAATATGGAATAAAAAGCATTGTAACAAGATTAGCTAACATCACTGGAGGTAGAGTATCTCATGGAGTAGTTGTAGATTTCATTAGAAAACTTAATCAAAATCCAAATATTTTGGAAATATTGGGAAATGGCAAACAAAAGAAAAGCTATTTGTATATAGATGAGCTAATAGATGCGTTTATTCTTCTCGAAAATAAAGTCAATACTACTTATGATATATATAATATAGGAAATACTGATTGGATTACAGTTAATGAAATAGCGGAAATAGTCATAGAAGAAATGAAATTAAATCCTAAAATAGTTTATATAGATGCAGGTGATGGTAGAGGATGGCCAGGTGATGTCAGATTTATGTTACTAGATATATCTAAAATTAAATCAGTAGGTTGGTCTCCAAAAAGAGGTTCTAAAGAAACGATAAGGCAAGCAGTACGAGACTTATTATTAGGTTATAAAAGTGTTGTAACAGATAACTATTAATCTTATTGCGCGGGCCCGCCGGGATTCGAACCCGGGACCTACGGGTATCTCTGCTTCTTATTTTAGGTTAAGAGCCCGTCGCTCTACCTGGCTAAGCTACGGGCCCTTACGCATGATTTATTATCTATAAGTATATAAAGTAAACGGTTTAAGACAAGCCAAAACTAGGAGAGTTACAAATGACTCTAAGCATGTAAGATTTCATATTTTTATATTATATACGAAACTTTTAACTCTGATAATTTGTTATTCATATTTATAATTTTATTTCTATCATGATCCATATAAAATAGAATATTATTTCAATACATATAAATCTTGGAATCGCATAAGTTAATTAGATCCTTATCATGAGTTGCTATTATCAGTCCTCTTTTATCCTCTTTAAGTAATTTAACCATCTCGTAAAATGATAATAACGCTTCACCGTCCATCCCTACGCTAGGTTCATCGAGACCTATTACTTTCGAATCAGAAGAGAAAGCTGAGGCTATTAGTACCCGCATCTTTTGCCCAAAACTTAAAGTATATGGACTTCTATCTAATAGATCCTCTAATTTAAATAATGTTATTACTTTTTTATCATTTATCATTTCCCTAACTGTAAAATAAAAAAATTGTAAATCAACTTCTTGGAAAATTGTAAATACTTTTTTAGCTAATTTCTTTAATATGGTAGTTTTACCGCTACCGTTTTTCCCTAATAGACATAACACTTCCCCTTCTCTAACCTTAATCTTAAAATTATTGACTTCAACATTTAATATCTCATTTCCAATTTTACTTTCTATTTTAGGTAGTCTGAATCCCCTTAAACCCTCGTTTTTAAGAAAACTTTCATCGAATAACTTATCTTTCCCTATTTCCCGTATTTCTTGATTATTTTTAATTAAGTAAACTCTATCTATAATTTTCCTTATTTCTTCTATTCTATGTTCCGCTATTAAACTACTTTTAGGTATAATAGAATTCACAATATTTATCCCCTCTTCATCTAAATTAGCTAAAGGCTCATCAAGTAAAATATAGCTAGGATTAGACGCTAATATGCATGCTATTACATACCTCCTTTTATAACCATCAGAAAGTTTACTAAACTCTTCATCGTAATATTTACCCATTAATCTTTTAGGTATTTCCTCATTTACAAAATGAAACCTTTTCATTAAATTAATCTCCTCTTTACAAGTGAGTGATAATATCTGAGAATATACGTCTTGTAAAACTGCTGAAACCTTCGAATAATCCCTACTAGAGCAAAAGTCTACATTATCGACAAAGACGTCAGAAATCTTATCACTTAAGCATAAGGTGGATATAATAAGAGTAGTTTTACCACTACCATTCTTTCCTATTAATCCTACTCTTTCATCCCTCTCTATCTCAATCTTTCCACTTAAGTACTTAGGAGAAATGATAAGCATAACACTGTAACACCTAATATTAAAAATAGAATATCATTTTTGCTAGGCTTAAAGTCAAATTTATGCTGATATTTCCCAAATAATTTAATAGTATAGGCGATGTATAAGTTTTCAGCTATCTTTACTGTTTCAACTAAGATTGGTAATAAAACTCTCTTTAAGTTTAACAAACTAATTTTCCTTATTCCTGCATAAAAACTAACCTTACTAGCCATCTCGTAAAATCGAGGATAATATGAGAGGGCTATCACAACTGAGATACCTTTAGAACCCAATAAATCTAATATAGAAGATCTATCAGTATAATCACTTAATATAAAAAATAAATTCATTAACGTAAGTGCTCTTAAAGTATAATCATATATATAAATTTTATTAAAAGTATATAATATAATTAACGATAAAATAGCTATTAGTAATTCAGTTAAAATAAGGGATATTCTTCTATGTAAAATACCTAATGATAGGATAAATGGCAGAAGAAAATTATATAAAAAACTCGATATATAAATAAGTATAGAAAATAATAGAATATAAATGAATTTAACTTTCATTTTACTACACCAGATTTTATTAAATAAGATGTAATAAAATAGGCAATTACTCCCATTACTGCACTCTCAAGAAACATAGCAATTGATATACCAATCCAGATATAAATTGACGCCACAACTGGTGCTGGAACCTTTATCATATATAGGGCTAACAATGTGCTTAAAATCCCCTCTAAACCTCCTGCAATACAGGTATATGTTACTACTGCCTTTAACGACCTATAGCCCATAAGTCTAGTTAATAATTCTACAATTAATGCAATTAAAACTAAGGGGATGGCTACAAAGAATAAGAAACTAACGGCGTATAGAGCGGCACTTATAAGACCTATAAGAAGCGGACCTAATTTTCTATTAATAATCTGGATACCTACAGATAAAATAATTAAAGGTACCGTTAAGTTAAGAATTGGATCTGCAAATATATTTATAGTATAAAGACCAGTACTTAAAGCTAATCCTGCGGCTATTGCATAAGAAGCGATAGAAAATATAGCTGCATAAATAGTAGCCCTTCTTAATGACATTTCATTAGATGCCTTATCACTCATATTCTAAATATATTACCTAACTTAAAATAAAAGTTTATATACTTATTAGAAAAATTTGTCTAGAACTAATTTCTTAAAATATAAAAAAGTACAAATAGACAGTATTAAATTCTCGGCATAACTATGGATTCAAAATTTGGATCTACTTTTATGTTTATAAGCTTTACATCACTTTTCAATGCCTCATTTAATTCAGTGATTGATGATACATTGATTCCCTTTAATACTTTCTCTACTAAATTATCGATGTAGAGCTCATTTATACTAGTTTGAGACCTTGATATAGTAGGTAAATCAGATCTTGAAACGTCAATATAATTTCTTCCATAATCATTTAATACAAGTACCTTTCCTTTAATCTTATCAATTTTATACTCTAATAATGAAATTGAAGCTATTAACCCTTCTACGTCAGTTATAGCAAACGCTTTATAATTTGAACATACTGAGCCCCCAATAGCTATTCCTCTTTCCAGTAAAGATTCTCCAGTATACCACATTTTTTTAGATCTTATGGGTAATCTAACAAAATCTATTGTAGTTGGAGCAATATCTAGGAATATTTTATCAAAATTTCCTAATTCTGCTAAAGTTTTAACTACATCGTATGGCCAAATACCATCATGGGATTTAATATTAATAGGCTTTTGAGCTTTCCTTAATAATTCGACTGACCCTCTTTCTATTTTATCTTTTATCTTAGCCTTCAGTTGTGCTAATAACTCCTTAAGGAATAGTCCAGTATCAGCAACTACTGGAACATGGGGCATGAATACTTTGCCTATATCTTCACCATCTATATTATTATGTACTAAAATCCCTTTATATTTAATCGACCAACCTGCGGTAGATAATTGAGTAAATCTAGTACCTAAAGCTAATATCACGTCAGCATTTTCTAATGCAACGTTTGCAGCTTCAGTCCCATAAAGACCTAATCCCTCTCCAGCAAATAGCTTATGACCAGATGGTATTGAACCTTTAGCTTTAAATGTAGTTATTACTGGGGCTTCAATTAACTCAGCTAATTCAATCAAAAGATCCTCCGCGTCACTTAGTACTACACCATAACCTGCAATTATTACCGGTAACTTAGAATTAACTATAAGCTCTGCAACTTTTGCTACAGTGTTTTTATCAGGGGTTCTTTTCTCTGGTTTTTGTCCAGCAGTAGATAAAGGATAAGCTTTCATTTTAAATAAGTCTTCAGAGATTTCAACATAGGAAGGCCTTGGTCTATTACTTACTGCCTCCTTATATGCTTTCTCTATAGTTAAAGTTATTTCTTCTATACTAATAACCCTTTCTCTAACCTTTGTTATAGGGGATAAGATACTTGACAAGTCATCATTTGTTCTAAATTCACCTATTCTAGCCCTTCCAGTATCCTTATACGACCTTATACTTGAAATTATGAGAAGAGGTACAGATTCCATATAAGCCTGAGCTATAATGTTTACAGCCTCTGTAAGTTTAGAACCTGGTATTTGAATTATAGTTCCAACTGTGTTATTTTCTTGTGCATAAGAATAAGCTAATATTGAAGCATCTTTAATAGAAATTGAGAAATCAATATCGATACTGTATTTTTGTAACATCTCCTTTACAATATTAGGTAAAGAATACGTTGTAAAAACCTTTGTTATTCCTAAATCTTTGAGAACGTAAGCTAACGCCTCTTCTCCTTTCATCTCTACACCTAAAGTCTCCTCTTTCCTTTTAGGTTGGCTCATATTGCCATTATAAAACGAACTAATTTTTAAATCTTTAAAAGCCGGGGGCGGGATTCGAACCCGCGAAATAACGGGTTTCTACAACAGCCACTGCGGCCCTTAGCGCTACCGATAGGCAGGTAGTGCCGCCTTAGACCGCTCGGCCACCCCGGCATTAACAAGTATAACTTAATAAATAGCTATTTAAAAACTATGTGGGTTAAAAACATGATACCATTTAATAAAATAGGAGAAGTTCTTCATGAACTACAGAATCTTACAGATTTTGTAATAATAGGAGATACTATAGTAGATATAGAATTAAAAAGAAAGGGTACAGAAAGCGATGTAGACTTGTTCGTATTAGGAGTAAGTGTTCTTATTGAAGACGATAAGATCCGGGAATTCGCTTATGAAAGAGGATGGGATTATGGGAAAACTCCAATAGATACTCCTAGGTTATTAGTGCCTATTAATGATGAACAATTACAAATCGATTTATATGAAAATATACAAGACTTCTTTGTACCTAAAGATATTTTAGATAATGCAATTAACGTAAAAATAGGTGGGTATACGTTTAAAAGCGTTAGATTAGAGGATTACATCTTACTTAAAGCTAATGCTTTCAGAGAAGAGGATGAAGATGAGTTAAAGACTATTGTTTACTTAATTGGAGAAGGAAAGCTAAAAATAGATAAAGACTATTTAAAAAATCACATAGAGATTTTTGAAGAAAATGCTAATAGCATAAGGGAAAGATTATCCTCAGTTGGAATAAAAATTTAGTTATTTAAAAAACTCTAACCTTTCTTAGTAGGTAATTCTTTCTTCTTTAATCTTAAATTTGTACTGTGACATCTTCTACATTTTGTAGCTCTTATTGGATTAAGTGCTCCGCATTTTCTACATACTTTTTTCATAAATACCCTCTGTTGTACTATCTGCAACTTAACCGGATCGGTTAGCGGCATTTATTTATCCCACTATAACTATATTAGCTCACATTCATAAGTATTGCGGTAAACGAAGTGAATGAAGATGAAGATTCCGCTTGATTATGTTTGTGTCAGAAGTGGACTTCTTTGCAACAGATGCCAATCTCTTATTGATAGTGGAGAGGTAGCTGATTATGAAGTTGAAATAATTAAAATATTATTAGAATTAGAGGACACTCAATTTAAGGAATTAAAGGACTGTGTATATCATAAAGCTTACAAAGTAAATGGACTATTAATCTTACTAGTTACAAGTGGATCAGAAATGACTCAACAAAAGTGGATTAAGATAGCCAGAATATTACAAGAAAGATTAAATATGAAAGTTAGGGTTCTTGAAAAAACTAATAGCATAAAGAATAGCGCAGTTCAGTTATTATCTCCAGCTAGAGTTCTTGGTGTAAACACTGTATGGATGCCAGATGGATCTGTTCAATATGTAATTAGAGTATCTAAATCAGAAAAAAGATTATTGCCAGCTGAAGCGCAGTTGTTAGAGTCAGCTTTAACTAAAATACACTCTACACCAGTTAGAATAAGGGTAGAGTAAAATTGTATAGAACACACTTTATTTCAGAATTAGATAGTAACCTAAATGGAAAGGAAGTAAGAGTAGCTGGCTGGATACATACAATTAGAAATTTGGGTGGCAAAATATTCATATTGCTTAGGGATAAAAGTGGGATAGGTCAGATTGTAGTTGAGAAAAATAGTAAAGTATATGAGATAGCTAAAGATTTAACATTAGAGTCCGCAGTATCAATACTTGGAGTTGTAAAAAGCGATCAGAGAGCACCAAATGGCGTAGAAGTTCACGCAAAAGAAATTGAGGTATTGTCATTTGCAAAATCGCCTCTTCCATTAGATGTTACGGGTAAAGTGAAGGCTGATATTGATACTAGGCTTAGGGAAAGACTACTTGACTTAAGGAGGTTAGAAATGCAAGCGGTCTTGAAAATACAATCGGTAGCTGTTAAGTCATTCAGAAATACTTTATATAAGAATGGATTTATTGAAGTGTTCACTCCCAAAATTATTGCTAGTGCAACTGAAGGGGGTGCTCAACTGTTTCCAGTAGTTTATTTTGGAAAGGAAGCATTTTTAGCTCAAAGTCCGCAATTGTATAAGGAGTTGCTAGCTGGCGCTGCTGAGAGGGTATTCGAAATAGCACCTGCATGGAGAGCAGAAGAATCAGACACACCTTATCATCTCTCAGAGTTTATTAGTATGGACGTTGAAATGGCATTTGTTGACTATAATGACGTTATGAAATTAATAGAAGAAATAATATATAACATGGTAAATGACGTAAAAAGAGAATGTTCAAATGAATTAAAAATATTAAATTATACTCTACCTGATGTTAAAATTCCTATAAATAAAATAACATATTCTGATGCTATAGAAATATTAAAGAGCAAAGGTCTAAATATAAAATTCGGTGATGATATAGGAACTCCAGAATTAAGAGTATTATATAATGAAATAAAGGAAGATCTTTATTTCATTATCGATTGGCCATGGCTAAGCAGACCGTTTTATACTAAGCAGAAGAAAGATAGTCCTCAGCTAAGTGAGAGCTTTGATCTAATTTTCAGATGGCTTGAAATAGCTTCGGGTAGCTCAAGAAATAATGTTAGAGAAGTCCTAGAGAATTCATTAAAGGTTAGAGGTTTAAATCCAGAAAGTTTTGAGTTTTTCCTTAAATGGTTTGACTATGGTATGCCGCCGCATGCTGGTTTTGGAATGGGATTAGCGAGATTAATGTTAATGTTAACCGGTTTGCAAAGTGTAAAAGAAGTTGTACCATTCCCAAGAGATAAGAAAAGACTTGTACCATAATCTTATGTAAATTTTCTAGGGTCCCCTTTAAGTATTTCCCTAAGTACTACTGTGGCGTACATTCCTCTATCTAATGTAAAAGATATTGTATTTGTTTTTTCATTTATTTTAATATTTCTTACTTTCATAAAAGCCTTTCTAATGAGAGTCCTTAACGATACTTTAAATTCCTTAATATTGAAAAAATTTCTTTCTATTCCTTCTTCCAAATAAATTTGTTTGCATAATTCATCACAATTATTGTAATAAGTAGGAATTATTACATTTACATTATCTTTTTCGGCTAACTTTCTATATTCATCTAATTTTCTAGATAAATAAAGATTAAAAATATAGCTTTGATAAGCATCCAAATATAGTGAAATTGGTATAAAACTATTCTTTAATGCAAGATAATAATTTCCGAATTTGAGATAATTTTTAATTAATGTTTTCTCCTGCTTAAACTTTGATGGTAATAAACGAAGGGTTTCCTTAAATTCATTATTTGCAATTAATTTTCTTACGCTCCTAATCTCGTCTGATTCAGATAAAAAGGGATAAGTAAGTATATAATAAAAAGCTCTTTCCCAATCTCTTTTTAGTAAATACTTACCCACTATATGTGTAATAGGTCTTCGCGAGCCAAATCTCTGATAACCTATATAAGCTGGGATATATGGGTCTTTTGATATATCTCTTAGTCTTTCTTTAATTATATCAAAATCTGATGTAATTAGTGTAATTTCAAAAATATTTCCGGTATGATTAAGCTTTTTGGGTGAGAAACCCAAAAATCTTAAAGAAATGTTTTCTGTATTATATTCTTGCATTATAGAATTCTCGTCACCTTCTTTTATTATATACACTAATTGCTCGGTTATGGCATTAGCATCCTTAATTCCTAAATAATTAACTTTTTTTCTTAAAACTTTCTGGATTTCAGCTAACATAGAAAAGTGATCTATTCCCTTTTTAGTTAGAAGATATACCATATATTTGCCCACTCTATCTCCTCTCCACTCTTCTGCAGACCTAAAGTCAATTTCTTCTATAACCTTAAATCCGTTAGGTCTTTCTATAGTAGCATTAATCTCATTCCAATCTTCATAATAATATCTTTCCATTCCTATTGCTATATCAATTTCATGAGGTTTTATAACAATTTCAAATCACCCGTAATATCATCAATTATATTATTTGGTGCGGGACCTATGCCTATACATGTTATAGTTCCAGGTTCTAATTGAGTTTTGCCAGCATCCTCAATAATAGAAACTGGTATACCCATTTCTTTAGCCTTTTTAAATCTTGTTAATAACTCTTCTAGGCTTTTAATCTTAACTACTATTTTTGGTTGACCTTCATTTAACCATAAATTAAGCCATTCCTTCCACTGGGAGTTATTAGAATTTAGTATCTCAAACACTAAACTTACAGCCGCATGTGCTACTTGAGCTGCTATCTTACCCTTTCCCATCTTTATATCATCTCTAACAACTATGACCATCTTAATCATTAATTAACCCGAGATACCAAATACTTTTAAATTTTTATTGAAGGTTAATAAGAGGGAATATTATGGCAGTAAAATTAAGCATAAGGGAAGAAGTTGAGCCACCAGTTTGTTCTAGCTGTGGAAAAATAATTCATCCAAAAGAAAAAGGCATGGAATTTTATTGTCCTAATTGTGGCGAGGTTCTAATAAGAAGAGATTATATGTGTAGAAAACAAGGAGTAGAATACGTATGTCCTAATTGCGGCTTTAAAGGACCTTAAGGTGGGAAAATGGCAGATGTATTAGTTGTGCTAAAAGTTTACCCAGATAGTGATGAGATTAATTTAGATAACTTATATGGGGATATAAGTAATAGTTTACCTAAAGAATATAAAATAGTTAAAAAGGAAACCGAACCCATTGCATTCGGTTTAAAAGCGTTAATATTATATATTCAAATGCCAGAGCAAATGGAAGGGGGTACAGACAATTTAGAAGAAATAGTAAATAATATACAAGGAGTTAGTCATGCCGAAGTTGTAGGGATAACAAGATTAGGATTCTAATAAACTCTTTGGTACGTTAGTTCTTATATATCCTTTATACGCTAAAATATTTTGGAGATAAAAATTGAGCACTAGTTCTGGTGAAGAACAGAAGCCTCAAAGAAAAGAACTCATACTTAGGGTAATGGAAGCTAGACAGAAAGACGTTGGAAGGGGAAAAGTAAGAATAGACATAGATTTACTCTCTCAAATTGATGTCAGCCCTGGCGATGTCGTAGAGATAGAGGGCACCAGAAAGACTGCTGCGATAGCATGGCCATTATCTCCAGAAGATGCGACTGGTGAAAAAGATATAATAAGAATGGATGGGATAACAAGGAAGAACGCTGGAGTTTCGATAGGAGATAAGGTAATAGTGAGAAAAGCTTTAGTAAAACCAGCTAATATGGTAAAATTAGCTCCATCCAATTTCTCAATAACTGTCGATCCAGGATTTATTAGCTATGTAAAGAAAAGATTAAAAGAATTTCCATTAGTTGAAGGAGATACTGTGCTAATCCCAGTTTTAGGTCAAGCAATACCATTTACAGTAGTCCAGGTAAAGCCTGCAGGCATAGTCCTGGTAAATGATGAAACGATAATAAATATATCAGATAAGCCAGTAGAACCTTCCAGATATCCTAGAGTTACTTATGAAGATATAGGGGGAATGAAAAATATAATCGAAAAGGTAAGGGAACTGGTTGAATTACCGTTAAGACATCCAGAATTATTTAAGAGATTAGGAATAGAACCCCCTAAAGGTATATTACTTTACGGTCCTCCAGGTGTTGGAAAGACGCTATTAGCTAAAGCGATAGCAAATGAAACAGACGCTTACTTTACATCAATTAATGGTCCAGAAATAATGAGTAAATTCTACGGTGAAAGCGAGCAAAGATTAAGGGAAATATTTGAAGATGCTAAAAAACACGCACCTGCTATAATATTCATAGATGAAATAGATGCAATAGCACCAAAAAGGGATGAGGTAATAGGAGAAGTGGAAAGAAGAGTTGTGGCACAATTACTCACATTAATGGACGGACTTGAGAATAGAGGAAATGTGATTGTAATTGCAGCAACAAATAGACCAAGTGCTGTAGACCCGGCACTAAGAAGACCAGGGAGATTTGATAGAGAAATAGAAATTCCATTGCCAGATAAGCAAGGGAGATTAGAAATCTTGCAGATACATACCAGAAATATGCCCCTATCTAAAGATGTAGATTTAGAAAAATTAGCGGATATGACACATGGATATACTGGTGCTGATCTAGCTGCATTAGTTAGAGAAGCTGCAATGAATGCTTTAAGAAGATACTTGCCTAAAATAGATTTGAATCAAGACAAGATACCACCAGAAATTCTAGAGTCAATGGAAGTTAAAATGGAGGATTTCATAAATGCATTTAAAGAAATAGTACCTAGTGGATTAAGGGAAATTTATATAGAAGTACCAGAAGTAAGATGGTCAGATATAGGTGGACTTGAAGATATTAAAGAGGAATTAAAAGAAGTAGTAGAATACCCATTAAAATATCCGGAATTGTATGAGAATTCTGGTATAGAACCACCTAAGGGTATATTATTATTTGGTCCTCCAGGTACTGGAAAGACAATGCTCGCAAAAGCAGTAGCGACTGAGAGTGGAGCAAACTTCATAGCAGTAAGAGGACCAGAAATACTATCCAAATGGGTAGGCGAAAGTGAAAAAGCAGTAAGAGAGATATTCCGAAAGGCAAGAATGTATGCCCCTGCTGTGATTTTCTTTGATGAAATAGATGCAATAGCACCTATAAGAGGAATTTCATACGATTCTGGAGTAACAGAAAGAATAGTAAATCAATTATTAGCGGAAATGGATGGTATAGAAAAATTAGAAAATGTAGTTGTAATAGCTGCAACTAATAGACCAGATATATTAGATCCCGCATTACTAAGACCAGGGAGATTTGAAAAATTAATTTATGTTCCTCCGCCTGATAAAAAAGCTAGGATTGAAATATTAAAAGTTCATACTAAAAATATAGTAATAGGTGAAGATGTTAGTTTGGAAGAGATAGCAGAAAAAACAGAAGGATATACTGGTGCTGATCTAGCTGCATTAGTTAGAGAAGCCGCGATGAGAGCGATTAGAGAGAGCATGAAGATTTGTATAGAGAGAGTTAATGAGATCTGTAAGCCTAATGATGTAGAATGTAAGGATAAATCCATGAAAGAATGTATGAAGATGAATGGAGTTAAAGTATCTTTAAGGCATTTTGAAGATGCTATGAGAAAAGTGAAACCATCAGTAACACAAGACATGATACAGTTCTATCAAAACTGGGTAGAAAAAGCTAGGCAGCAATTACCTAAAACTACGGTAAAGCCTAGTACATATGTGTGAAAATTATGTGGAGAAGTATACCACTTTATAATATTGTCTTAGAGAAAATAAGGAAGTATAGCAATATAAGGGACGATGACCTTTTTAAGGAAGTAAAGAACTCTGTAAATTACGATATTTCATATAATGATTTTTTAAAGACATTAATGGCGTTAGAAATTCGTGGTTACATATCAGTATCTTTAATTAAGGAGAATATAAGAATGATAACATATATAGGTGATAAGGAATAGGTGTAGATTTAGCTGATCTTGTAAAGGAAGTAAAAAGGGAAATCTCATTTGCGGAAATAAAAGGAAAGAAAGTAAGCATAGATGCCTATAACGCACTATACCAATTTTTAGCAGCTATTAGACAACCAGATGGAACTCCTCTAATGGATTCACAAGGTAGAATAACTAGCCATTTAAGTGGACTTTTTTATAGGACAATTAATATTTTAGAAGAGGGAATAATTCCAGTATATGTTTTTGATGGAAAACCACCAGAAGAAAAAAGAGCAGAATTAGAAAGAAGGAAAAAGATCAAAGAAGAGGCTGAAAAGAAATTAGAGAAGGCTAAAGTAGAGGGAAAGGTAGAAGATATGCGAAAATACTCACAAGCTGCAATTAAACTCACAAACGAAATGGTAGATGAAAGTAAAAAATTATTAGAAAATATGGGAATACCAGTTATACAGGCACCTTCCGAGGGAGAGGCTGAAGCAGCTTATCTAAACTTAATCGGTATTACTTGGGCTTCAGCTAGTCAAGATTATGATTCTATTTTATTTGGGGCTAAAAGGCTTATAAGAAATCTAACAATAACAGGTAAGAGAAAGTTACCAAATAAAGATGTTTACGTAGAAATTACGCCAGAAATTGTGGAGACGGATCTGCTTCTTAAAAAATTAGGAATTACTAGAGAACAATTAATAGATATAGCAATTTTAATTGGAACAGATTATAATCCTGGAGGAATTAAAGGAATAGGACCGGAAAGGGCGTTAAAAATAATTAAAAAATATGGTAAAATCGAAAAGGCAATCGAATATGGAGAAATTCCTAAAAGGGATATAATGTTCGACATAAATGAAATAAGGAATTTATTTCTTAATCCACAAGTAATTAAACCAGAAAAAAACATAGATCTAGGAGAACTAGATGAAAATAAAATTTTAGAAATACTCGTAAAGGAACATAATTTCAGTGAAGATAGAGTAAAAAATGGAATACAAAGGTTGTTAAAAGCTATAAGAGAAGCTAAAGGTATGTCAAGACAAACTGGATTAGATCAATGGTTTTAAAATGTTTTATGATAACTTCTGATAGTAATTATTTATAATTCCATTATATTGAAATTAAGATAATCAATTCTCAAATCTGCTCTATATTTGAAGGTAAGTTTAAAGTTATTTATACGTATTTAATATTCTGTGACAGTAAGAGATTATTATCCAATCTTTATTGACCTCTCACAGTTTAACGTTTTAATTATAGGTGGTGGCAAAATAGGAACTAAAAGAGCATTGACTATGAAAAAATATGGGGCTAATGTAACGGTTTTAAGTTTAAGTTTTTCTCAAGAACTTCAAAACTCAAATATAAGTCTCATTAAAGGAGATGCAAGCTTAATTGATACTAATTTTTTACAAAAATTTGATTTAATATTAACTTGTACAAATAATTTCGAGCTAAATAAAAAAATTTGTGATCTAGCTAAGAAAATACGAAAATTATGCAATAATCCAACTAACATAGAAGATTCCAATTTTATAGTACCAATTTTCTATTCAGATAAAGATTTAGAGATAGCTATAACAACTAGAGGAAAATCTAGTATTTTAGCTAAGGAAATTTTATCTAAAGTTAAAGATCTAATAAACAATGATGAGATGAGGAACTTATTAGATGCTATGTATAACGTAAAACTATTATTAAAAGAGAAAATAAAAGATCCTTCAATTAGATATATATTGTATCACAAGATATATGATGATGAAGTATTTAGATCATATGCAAGTAAGGGAAATTTAAACAAGGCCTTAAATAGAGTGGAGGAGATAATTAATGAATACAAATAGCGACGAATTTATAAATAATTACTGTTCAATAATATTTACATATAAAACCGTTGGTATTAGTGACTTACATTCATATTATTTACGAGAAACTGAGATAAAAATGCTTCATAATCTAGTAAATGCAGAGCTAGTAGTATTACAAACGTGTAATAGGGTAGAAATGTACCTATATTCTCCTAATAAAATTAAAGATGAAGTAGACAAGATTATACAATACTTAAACGCAGTTCATAAGAAACCCATAGGTGATCAAGCTAAAATTCTTTGCGGAAGGGAAGCGATAAGACATTTATTTTTAGTAGCAAGTGGAGCAGACTCACTCGCTATAGGAGAGTATGAAATCCTCTCTCAAATTAGATCCACTATTGATATGTTTAGAAAAATGGGTATAAGCGGAAAATACTTGCAAATACTTTTTGAAAGAGCAATTAAGGTGGGTAGAAGAGTTAGAGAAAAAACAAACATCTCAAAAGGTAAAGTAGGCATTTACTCCATTGCGATAGATGAGGCTAAGAAAATTGTGGGAGATATTACTAATAAAAGAATTGCAATAGTAGGTGCGGGCGAAATGGGTGAAAAATTTGCCGGCATGTTATATAATGAAGGAGCTAAAAACGTGACAATATTAAATAGAACTGTAGAAAAAGCTAAAGCATTAGCGTTAAAATATAACTATAATTATGACAGTTTAAATCTAGAGAAAATAGGGAATTTTGATATAGCTTTTATAGCAATCTCTCATAATTTTATACAAATTGAGAATAAGTGGAAAACTTTAATAATAGATGTGTCAATTCCCCCATTATTTAGTGGAAATAATGTCATCACGCTTAAAGAATTGGAAAAAATTTCGCTGGTTAACTTAAAGGCTAGAGAAGAAGAGATGAAAAAAATAGAGGAAATTGTTAATGAAGGAATTGATGAGTTTATATATGATTACAAAAAAGAAATTTATGATGAAATAATAGGTATAATTATGCATAGAATAGAAAATATCAGAAAAAATGAAGTAATAAGAGCAATTAATGAGCTCCAGAAATTAGGTATAAGAAGTCAAGATGCCTTAGAAATAGTTGATTTGATGAGCAAGTCTATGATTAAAAAGATATTTGAACCATTGTTTAGCAACGTTAAGGACATTGTTTTTAATGGCGGAGACTCGATTAACTACATTAACTTCCTAGTGAATATATTTAAGGATGGTAACATTCCCAGTAATAAGACCGAGAAGATTAAGGAAAAATAAGTTAATAAGGGATTTAGTAGCTGAAACTGAATTATCAGAAAAAGATCTTATATTACCTATATTTATAAAGGAAAGTATAAACGAACCAGAACCAATTAGCAGCATGCCAGGAATAAATAGGTATCCTCTTAATGACAAGTTAATTAATTATGTTGAGACAAGTTATGAAAACGGAATAAGAAGCGTTATATTATTTGGTATACCATCGTATAAGGATGATATAGCATCGTCTGCCTATGATAAAAATGGTGTAATTCAAAGAGCTGTGAGAATGATAAAAGATAGTTTCGGCGATAAGATTATAGTAATTACAGATGAGTGTACAGATGAATATACATCACATGGACATTGTGGTTTAGTCAGATATAAGTACTCAACGTATATAATAGATAACGATGAGAGTTTAAAAATACATGCAAAAATAGCTTTAAGTCAGGCAGAAGCTGGGGCTGATATTATAGCTCCTTCAAGCATGATGGATGGGGTAGTTGGAGAAATAAGAAAAGCCTTAGATGAAGCAGGTTTCTATGAAACGCTAATTATGTCATATAGCGTAAAATATGCATCAGCATTGTATGGACCATTTAGAGAAGCAGCTTATTCTAAACCAGCATTTGGAGATAGAAGAGGATATCAAATGGATCCGAGAAACGCCTTTGAAGCTCTCAAAGAAGTAAAATTGGACATAGAAGAAGGTGCTGACATATTAATGGTAAAACCTGCCCATACATATTTAGATGTTATTAGATTAGTCAAGACAAATTTCCCAGAATACCCTTTAGCAGCATATCACGTGAGTGGGGAATATAGTATGATTAAGGCGGCTGCAATTAACGGTTGGATAGATGAGAGAACAGTTGTGTTAGAAATAACTACAGCAATCAAGAGGGCGGGGGCGGATTTTATTATAACATACTATGCTAATGAAATAGCTAGATGGATAAAAGAGGGTGTACCTTTTTGACAAACAGTGAAGAATTGTGGAAAGAAGCTAATAAGCTATTTGCAGGAGGGGTTAATAGTCCTATTAGGGCAGCAGTAAAACCATTTCCTTTTTTCGTAGAACGAGGAAAGGGTGCAATAATATATACAGTTGAAGGCAAAAGATTAATAGACTATGTATTAGGCTATGGACCTTTAATTTTAGGTCATTCTCCAGATTCGGTTAGAGAAAAACTTATCAAACAGTTAGATAAAGGTTGGTTGTTTGGAACACCATCAGAATTAGAAATAGAACTAGCAAGAAAAATAACAACCCACATACAGTCTGCCCAAAAAGTAAGGTTTGTAAATAGTGGGACAGAAGCTACAATGACTGCAATAAGACTTGCAAGAGGTTACACTAAACGAAGTAAAATATTAAAATTTAATGGTAACTATCATGGGGCACATGATTATGTACTAATAGAGGCAGGAAGTGCGGCTACAGAATATAGCATACCAACATCTGACGGAATACCAATTGAAATTATAAAAACTGTAGAGGTATGTGAATTCAATGATCTTGATTGCGTAGATAATAAACTAAAAAAGGAAGATATAGCAGGAGTTATTGTAGAGCCAATAATGGGTAACGCTGGAGTTATATTGCCCGAAAAGGAATTTTTAAAGGGATTAAGAGAACTTACACAGACCTATAATTCTCTTTTAATATTTGACGAAGTGATAACTGGTTTTAGAGTAAGTATAGGTGGAGCTCAAGCACTATACCAAATATATCCAGATATTACTACACTAGGGAAAATAATAGGTGGAGGATTACCAATAGGTGCAATAGCTGGTAAGGCCGATATAATAGACAATTTTACACCTTCTGGTAAGGTGTTTAATGCAGGAACATTTAATGCTAATCCCCTCTCCATGGCTGCAGGTATTGCAACTATAGAAGAATTAGAAAAAGGCTATCCATACAATATAGCTAACAAAGCAGCTAAGGCAATTGTAGAAGAATTAGAAAATATAATAAAGGTAAAACATACAATAAATCATATTTCTAGTATGTTTCAAATATTTTTTGGGGTAGATAACGTTAAGAACTATTCTGATGTAAAGAAAGCCAATAGGGAATATTATATGAGACTTCATGAACTACTACTAAGAGAAGGTGTCTTCATACCACCAAGTCAATACGAGACAATATTTACCTCAGCTTCTCATGATAATGATATAGTTAATGAGACCTTGTATAAATTTAAAAAAGTTATAAGTGAGTTAATGTGAAAATACGAATTGCATCTAGAGGCAGTAAACTAAGTAAAATTCAGGTAGATATGGTAGGACATAAATTAAAAGAGTTAGGAATAGAATATGAAATGATAGAAATTAAGACAAAAGCCGATATTTTCTCTAATGAACCTCTATATAAATTAGGGAAAGGAGTATTTGAAAAGGAAGTTAATGAAGCTGTATTAGAAGGTAAAGCAGATATTGCAGTGCATAGTATGAAAGATATACTTACACAAATAAATCCTAATCTAGAAATATTTGGGGTACTTAAAAGAGATCCCCCTAATGATGTACTAATATCTGACAAAAACATAGATAAAATAGAGTCTAATGCTATTATAGGTACAAGTAGCATTAGACGAAAAAACTTCGTCACTTTTTTAAGAGGAGATCTACAAGTCAAAGATCTCAGAGGAAACGTAGATACTAGGATTAAAAAGTATTTATCAGGCGAATATAACGCTATAATGTTAGCAGAAGCTTCTATAAAAAGATTAAATATAAACGTAAAATATTTTAGGCTTAATATTTATGATTTCACACCAGAACCAAATCAAGGGATAATAGTTGTTATAGGAAGGAAGAAAGACGAAGAGCTTAAGAAGATTTTTAAAAAAATTAATGATGAAGATACTTTAGCAGAAGCCTTAGCAGAAAGGGCTGCAGTCAGTATATTAGGTGGGGGATGTCATTCTCCTATTGGTGTGCTGTTTCGTAAAGAAGGAAATGAATTATTTGGCATCGGAAGCTTCAGCGATGGAAAAAGAAAAATTACGACCATAATTAGCAAATCAGGAGACCCGGTTCAGGTAGGATCAGAATTAGGACTTATGCTAAAAAGGGAGATAAAAAATGAGGGTATTATTTTTTAGACCAGAAGAAATGACGCAAAGTTTTAAAGATTATCTAGGATTATTAAGCAACCAAAAATTGGAAATAATAAATATACCATTATTTAAAATAAAATGTATAAAATACACTTTGCCTAATAATATTGATGAATATGAAGCTATAGCGTTCACTAGTCAAAATTCAGTATCATGTTTTACTCACATAAATGAAATTAAAAATCATAAGATATATGCAATAGGTGATGAGACATCTGAGTTACTAAGAAACGTACTCAATATAAATCCTATAATCCCTAAGCAGTTCACTAGTATAGACTTAGCTAAAAAATTATTAGAGGATAGAGTAACTAGTGTAATTGCAATAAGAAGTAAAAGAGCTTCTGACGATATGAAAAAGCTATTAGAGGATAGAATTCGATATATCGAAATATATGATTATGACATAGAGATAATAGAAGAGAATATTGAAAAAGCGAGAAATCTTATAGAAAATTGTAAGATAGATGGCATTGCAATAACTAGCTCATTAATAGCAAAAATTGTAGGAAAATACATTAATAATAGTTGTAATATAAAAATTTTCAGTATAGGTCCATTAACAACTAGAGCTTTAATGGAAACTGTAAATGGGGTAAAAATAATAGAAAGTAAAACCCATTCTATAAAAGGTATCTTAGAAACTATTATAATGGAGATGAAATCAAATGGATGACATTAAAAATCTTACACTGAAGGTTATTAAATCAATTGACAATACAATAATTGATGATACATTACAGATTAAATACTATCAAAGCTTTAAGGATAGATTTGATGTTTTTGGAGAATATCAAAATCAAACTGGAATTTTTGAATTTGCTATAAGCTTTGATAAAAAAGGCAATTTAAAAAGATCACATATAAATATGATAAGTCCAAAAAAAATAAGAAATGAATTGGAAAAAAAGATATATAGAAAATAGGTGCATATTTTGAAAACATTACTAATAGTTCTAGATGGTATTAGCTATTCCATTTTTGAACAATTCAGGTATAATTTACAAACAATGAATTATTTGATAGATAATGGAAGTTATGGTAAGTTAGAAAGTGTTTTCCCAGCGATAACACCAGTAGCTCTTGCCTCATTATTCTCTGGAGATCTGCCCATAAATCACGGAGTGACATCCCCTAAGATTTTCGTAAAAGGAAATAGTCTAAGTAAACCTCTATCTGCATACAGTAGTTTGGCATTAAAAGCTGATCCAGTTTGGTATATTTTAGCTAAAAAAGGATATAAAGTAATAGTCACTGCAGCTCCTCAAGCCCTTCCTGATAAATGGAAACTCGATAACTTAACGTTATTAGATCCATATAAGGGAAGGATTAAAGAGTGTAGTAAAGGTTACATAATATCTGTAGGAGAAAATAACATATTAGGATTAAATATAAAAATAGAAGGTAATAATGAAGAATATGTAATAAAAATAACTGATATAGAAAATAATAATGTAATAGTAGGTTTAAAGAAAAGACAATGGTCTAAGCCAATAGAGGCAGTAATGAAGTGCAAAGATAAAAATACTAAAGGAATTTTTATGTTAAAAGGTTTAGACAAGCATGTATATATGAGCCCGCCCGCATTTCTCATACCTAGTTGGTCAAACAATAGCGAATTACAAAGACAAATATGGGACAACGTTATAAAAAAGTATGGGATGAATCTAGATGGGGATTATTTTTCATTAAAATCAAATTTAATTTCGTTTGAAGACTACTATGATACGATAAAATTAACTTTTAATTTCTTCTATAATTATTCACTTTTTATACTAAAAAATAACCAGTGGGATTTTGCAATAACATATTTACCAATTATAGATAACATTCAACATTTACTATATGGAATAAACGATTCAAAATCATTAGATTATATTTTCCAAACATATAAAATGGCTGATGAATTTGTAAAGGCACATTTAGAATTAGCTGAAAATATCATTATTTGTTCTGATCATGGAATAAACAAAATAAAGAAAAGAGTTTATGTTAATAAGATACTAGAAAAACTTAATGTGTTAAAAATAGAAGGTAATAATATCGATTGGAAGAGAACGAAAGCATATTATGGTGGAGGAGGAATAATTAGAATAAATCTTAAGAATAGAGAAAAGTTTGGGATCGTAAAATCCAATGAATTCAGTAAATTAGTAAAATATATAACAAATAATCTAGAGAAAATGGAAGATAGTAATAATGAGAAAATATTTACTGTAATTTATTCTAACGAAAGTCCAGCTGATGACAGACAAGGTGATATAGTAATAATGTCAGTTAATCCAAAATACTCAATCTCAAATAGCATAGATAAAGATACGATAATTGAAGACGTTATACCTTATAATACTATAACCGCAGATCATGGATATTATAAAGATGAAGATATTAAAGGAATTGTTATCTTTTATGGTAAGAGTTTCAAAAGAAAAAGAATAAATGCCAGGATAATTGACATAATTCCAACAATATTAAAGATTTATGGAACGAATGTAAAAGTTGATGGAAAGGTATTAGATGAGGTATTAAAAGATGAACTTACCAGTAGTTCTAAGTAAAAGACACAAAAGAGATAGAAGTATTAAAGATTGTGAACCAGGATTACCATATACTGAAGTAATAATTGAAGGGAAAAGAGTGGATTTATGTGAAAACATTATAGGAAATAAAAAGAGAAATATGGTAAGAATTTCATTTAGTAACGATTTATTGCATAGTAAAATATTACGTATATATCCTAATATTGTAAAAATATACTCTAAATATCTAATCAATTTGCCAACAACTATATCCGAGGAAAGTAAAATTGAAAATATTGAAAACATAAGTGTAGATAATCTAATTATAGGTGGTGATACTTCTGCTTTAGGAATACTTTCCGAACTAAGTAAAAATGAGAAAACAGTAATGGTATCATCCAAAGTATTAAATAATATAGAGATAGAAAAGGCATTAATACCTCAAATACAAAAAGAAAAATTTTTGAAAACATTAAAGGATATAATAAATGAAAACGAGGGAAAAATATTAAAAGGAGTACTATTAGGCAAATTTGATGAAGGAATAGGATTTTTAGCTGGAAACAAAATATTATTGATAAGACCTAAAAGAACGTTTTTAGCAACTGGAGGTAGATATATTCCACCAATATTTAAAGGAAATGACACGCCAGGCATAATATCCAAAAATTTATACATGAAGCTAAGTGAAAAATTCAATCATGTAATTGCTATAGGGAATAGTGATGATGCTGTAAAGCCATTATTTAACGTTAAAGGTAAACGTATATTAATAACAAATGGAGTACTATTTTTTTCTAAATATTATAAGGAATTAATAGATGAAAATGGAATAGAAATAATTAAAATAAAAAATCTAGAAGTTAAAAGAAAAAAAGACAAAATTATAACTATTGCAGATTGGTATCACTTTTATTCTGACGTAATAGTTTATGCAGTAATTAAACAACCTAAAATAGATCACGCATCAAATCTAGGAATTTATTATACTTTTAATACTTACTTTCATATTTATATGCCCTATCATACAATAGAGGGCAAATCAGAAGAAGATATATATATAGCAGGTGGAATGAGAGGAATTTCTGACGAATATACGTCGTTTTTAAGTGGTAAAGCTGCAGTAAACATAAGATATATTGACGAACTAATATCAAATATGAAAGACTACACATATATATTTGAGTTTTATTATAATTCAGATAGGAGAGAAAATCCCTCACCATATTTGTATGGGGAAGACGGTTACGTATGCGAATGTGAAGATATAAAATTAAACGAGATAAAAAGTCAACTAAAAAGAGGGTTTAATAAAGTAGAAGAGATAAAAAGAACAACTGGGTTAGGAACTGGAGAATGCCAAGGGAAATTCTGCACATATATGATAGGAAGCTTAATACGTGATAATGAACTAATAACTTTTAGAAGTCCTCTATACAGGCTGGTGGTATAAATGACAGAGTATATAATAGTAGGTGCGGGATCGCATGGATTGAGCTTAGCATACCATTTAGTAAAAAAGGGATTTGGAAAAAATGATATAGTGTTAATAGAGGCAAAAAGAATAGGTTATGGATCAAGCAGTAGGAACGCAAGCAGATATAGATATCATTTTTATAGCAAAGAGAATATAGAATTTGCACTGAATGCAATAGAGTACTTGAAACGACAAGTAAAAGAACTTAATTATAATTCTCTTTTGATTAGAACTGGTTATTTATGGATTCTAGAAAATGAAACGGATTATAATGTTTTTAAAAAGTTAGATAGTTTGTGGAGGACTTATAATATAGGTGGTAAATTTTTGGAATGTAATAATTATGATTATTTAAAATTTGATGGGGAATGTTATCTAGCTCCACAAAACGGGGCATTTCACCACGATTATATCTTATATAGCTATTATTACGAAATTAAGGATAAAATAAGTATAATTTTTGATGAAGTTAAATCGTTAATTGCAAATAATGGAAAAATAAAAGGTGTGAAATTAAGTAGCGGAAAAGAAGTCAATGGTAAAAACGTAATAGTAACTGCAGGAGCTTGGAGTAGCATAGTATTGTCAAGTATAGGAATCAATATACCTATATTCCCTGAGAAAAAGGAGATATATATAACGGAACCTTTAAAATATTTTATCGAACCCTTAATAATTGATAGTAGTAAACAAATATATTTCTCACAAACATTAAAGGGGGAAATAATTGGAGGAATTGAAGATAAACGAGAATATAAATTTGAAAAGTTCTCGATATCAATTTACAATACAATAAAATACCTTAAGACCTTAAAGGATCTAGTTAAAGGAATAAATGGATTAGGAATAATGAGAGGGTGGTCTGGATATTATGAGATGACTCCAGATAACTCTCACGTTATGGGATATTCTAATAGTTGGCCAGAAGGACTATATATCGATGCAGGATATAGTGGCCATGGAATGATGTTCGCTCCATATTCTGGAAAAATAATGGCAGATTTAGTAGCAGATAATTATAAAAATGTGTTCATAGATATATTCTCTCCAAGTAGATTTGAATTACACAAATTAATTAATGAAACATTGGTTATTTAATTTTATATTTGATATATTAATTTTAAGGCATGCTAAACGAAACTTTACCTAATTTTTTTGATATATACTCAGCCAGCTCTTTAGCATAACCTCTCCTTCCACCATCAGTTATTATATATTTTGCAGATGTATTACTAACATAATATATAAGGTCATCAAAATCTGCATGATCGCTAAATGATACTATATAAGACTTACTATCTATCCTTTTCACTATATTATCAAATTCCCATCCCGTTAAAAGAAAATTGTAGTATTTTCCGTCTCTTCTCTTAAACTCATTATAATGCGCGAAATTAATATACCAACCGTCCCTCATTATTTCTTTTGCTTCACTCTCATTTTCATTAAAAACTCCCGTTATATTATAACCGTATTTAATAGCTATGTTAGTCATCTTGAAAATTTTCCCGTTAGTTATAAAAGGAGCGTCTATCCCATACTTTCTTAAGCTAATCATAATTTCTTGTAACTTCCCGTGATATCCATATATTCTCACTGGTCCATAAATTAACGCATCTTTTATATAATCAGCTAACAAACTCTCTACATCATCTTTAAATGGTCTTCTGAATTCTGGCTTACCATAGGTAGACTCTATAATTAAAATATCTGGATTTAATATAGGCGTTCCTTTACCTGGATTTTTAAAATCGCTTGTATAACCTATTTTTAAACCATTTTCCAATTCTATTAATACCTGGGCAGAACCTATAACATGCTCTGAGCGCTTTAATATTATTGTCTCGTCATTTATACTAAACTTAATATCATAATTAAGTCCTAGTATTTTTCTAGGCGGTATCGAGTAGTCTAAACTTAAAATTTCAAGTGTCAATGGTGTTGCAATTATTCCGTCGCAAGAAGAGATACTTTTATCTAATCCAATAGTATGATCTGCATGAAAGTGAGTAACTACTCTATATGGTTTTTCATAATGCCCATCTATGGTAAAATTATCACCTATTAATATAGCTCCATTAGACATTATCTTTATGAGGTTATGCACAAGATAATTTATGTTAAGTCGTAGTTATATGTTTTCAGTCGAAGAAGAAGTATCTGTTTTCTTCTTTATCTGCTTATTGTACATTTCTAGTATTTCATTAGTAGTTGTAGCGTCTTCTGGACTTTTATCATCTCTCCATCTTATAAATCTAGGAAATCTTACCGATAAACCAGCACCTCTTACAACCATATCCTGGCAGCAAGTATGTAAAGGAGAAAGCGTTATTTCTGCACCCATTATTTCCGCAACATATACGGGCTCAACCCAAATATCTGGTATCATTTTAGAATTAACTCTCGGATGCTTAGTCTCCCTTTTTATTTCCAATAATTTCTTTTGAAGCTCATCTAATTGCTCGTCAGAGAAACCACTAGCTACTTTACATACAGATTCGAAGGTATCAGTGGCGGGGTTATAAGCTGCCATTAGTAAAGAGCTTAATTTTCCTCCTCTTTTTCCCTTTCCGTAAAATGCGCCTACTACGACCAGATCTACCGTATCTGCCATCTCACTCTGATAGTCACGTTTAAACTTAATCCATAACCAACCCCTTGCTCCAGCTTGATATATTGAATCCTTATTAATCGATTTAACCATTACACCCTCTGCACCTTCTGAGATAGCTTGATAGAAAAACGTCATTAAAGTATCTACATTATCTGTAATTATATGATGTGCTATCTTTATTTTATCATTAGGTTTTACAATACTTTCAAGTACTTTTCTCCTAATTTCTAATGGTTTGACTGTGTAGTCCGTATTGTCATAATACATTAAATCAAATAAAAATACGTTTACTGGATATTCCTTAATAGCCTCATGGATATCGGATTTCCTTTTCCTATGCATTAACTCTTGAAACGGCCTCATCTCACCACTATCTGGGTCAACTGCTACTATCTCTCCTTCTATTATAAAATCGTTACCTTCTATATAACTATTTATATAATCTACAACATCTGGATACTGAGAAGTTATATTCTCTAATCTTCTAGAGAATATATAGATCTTATCTCCTTTTTTATGTATTTGTGCCCTTTCCCCATCATATTTATAATCTACTAATGCCTTACCTCCAACCTTCTTTAAAATTTCCTCTGGATCAGATAGTCTCTCAGCCAACATCGGCCTAATAGGAATTCCAGGCTCAGGTTTTAGCGTTTTTAATTCCTCAATACCTCTCTCAGCTAAAATTTTAGCTATATTTCCTAAATCGGCTCTTAAATTATAAGCTCTTTCTATTATTTCTGAAGATGCTTGACCTCCGCCGAAACTTAAAGCTAAAGCATCTAAGACAGTTGCATCTCCTATACCCACTCTAAGTCTACCCTCAACGAATCTCACTAAGAATTTAGCTTCTAAAGGATCAGCTTTTCTTAATAATCCAGCTAGTAATCTTATTTTTAAATCTCTACTCCCTTCACCCATAGTTAACGCTATCTTACTTAATGTAGAATATACCTCATCCACTTTTAACGACTCTGCTTTAGAAGAGCCTAAAAACCCTAAAATACTGGAAGACTGTTGCTTACTCTTTAATCTCCTAGCTACCTCTCCTAAATCACCAATTATCTTAAACGCACTTTCAACCTCATTTTCTTCTGTATTTGTTGCTATACTTATTGCTTTTATTAAAAACTTCTCACCTATTCCCAGTTCGGGATAACCCAAAAAGTCTGGCCATAATTTACCTTGAATTAGGTATACCACCTTATCTATAACTGACTTATCAGTCTTACTTAATAAATCTGCTAAGAGAGCAGTGAGTTGTAATCTAGAGGAAATTTTCTCTAGCTTATCGAAGTATTCTGCAATAACTTTAAACTCCATAACTATAAATAATTATATAAGCTTATATTAACTTCTAGTGATGAAAACTCGGCAATACAGATTAGTGAAGAATCAGAGTTACGCTGAATCTCTTAGAAATAATATTAAATTTTTCTTCTAATAATAATATAGCAGTCAATCAACAATCATAAATTAATCTTAGAATAACACAGCAACGCACATTCGTTTAAATTATTATAGCTTATAACCTAAAATCTTGAGTGTGCTAATTTTTTATAACCTAATTACAGTAAAATGTCTTCACATAACATAATTAACCGCAATACTAAAAAGGAAATTGCGATAATATTATTTACATGATTTTAGGAGATCGTGATCTAAAGTATTATATAGAAAAGGGTTGGATAAAGATTGAACCTTTAAGTCAAGATACCATAAGGGAAAACGGTGTTGATTTAAGGATAGGAAACGAGATAGCTAGGTTTAGGAAGACTGATAAAGTTTATGATTGTAATTCTAGGTTAGAGGACTTCTTCATAAAAGAGATTTCAGACGAATTTATAATAAATCCTCATGAACACGTCTTACTTACTACGGAGGAATATGTGAAATTACCTAACGATATAATGGCATTTGTTAATTTAAGGTCTTCCTTTGCAAGGCTAGGTTTATTTATACCCCCAACAATAGTAGATGCTGGATTTGAAGGACAGCTAACGATTGAGGTTATAGGCTCAGAATTTCCTATAAAATTAAAAAGAGGAATGAGATTTCTACACCTAATCTTTGCTAGGACATTAACTCCAGTTGAGAATCCTTATCATGGCAAATACCAAGGACAGAAAGGAGTTACACTGCCTAAAATTAATTTACTAGAAGCTTCCACGCTTTAATATCTGCATCAAAATATATAAGACTGCTTTGTCTTAATTTTTGAAATAATTTATATTCTTGTCTAGTTAAATATTTCTGTGCCTCAGTCTCATCTGATGTATGTATTTCAGTTATTTTTTTCTTAAATTCTTCCATGAAATTACGATCTATTGCTATTCTTTCCGAGTCAGTAGTTATTACTATAGCCCCTTGGCTTTCTAATTTATCGAAAAACGCATCTGGATTATTTAATTTTAATTCAGATTCATAAATAGCACCTTGTTCCCTTAATATTTCAATTGCAGTTCTTTTTGTGGCCTCTGATTTACTAGAAACCTTACTTTCAAAACTTTTCTTAGATTTCTTACTATCAGACTCTTTACTAGATTCCATTTTCTTATTTAATTTATCCTCTAATAATTCTACCCTTTCCGTTAATTCAGCAATCCTTTGCTTAAGTTCTTCTATTTGAGAAGTAAAGGGATTTATCATATCTTGTATTTTTTTCTCCAATTTAGATAATTGCTGAGGTGTAATTTCAGAAGACTGGGCGTAGTGGTAGATATTTGATGAAGATGATAAAATTATTGCTTTAATAAAATCACTAATTAGAACATAACCTTCTTTCCTAGCTCTCTCTTCTAACTCCTTATATTCTTCATCTGTTAATTTTATCGATATAATCTTCATTGTCTCTAATATACTTATCTAAATGAAATGATAATAAGATTTAACTCACTTCACTAAATGATACACTTATAATAAGCTTAACGTTTCTTAGATTTCCATAGTGCAACCATTAAGCTATAAATTTTTAAAGAGAACGAAAATTAAGATAAAAACAAATTTAAGTAAATAAATATTACAATTTCCATTTCATATGTTTTTATCTGATTTATTAATTATATTGTAAATCATAGTATAGCTATATCATATTATTTATGAAATATATTGCTTTATTTATCAAATATAAAAAACAATATATCCTATAAGATTTTACACTTAATATAGTATAACCTAAAAATGAGTTAATTGAGAAAAATTTATTACTCTTTAGACTCTTCTCCCTTTTGTTTCTCTAAAATTGAGTTAATAAAATTCTCTTCATATGGTACTCCTATAAATTCTACTGATCCATTAATAGCTATCGTTGGTACAGACATAACTTGATACTTCTCTGCAATATCTTGATTTTCATATGCTTCAATCACATCAGATAATACGTTACATTTTCCAGCTTTACAAGCCTCAAATGCTACCATATGAGCCATTAAAGCAGCATAAGGACAATAAGGACATGATGGTGTAACTACTGTCTCTATTTTAACTTCACCATTTAATTTATTTCTTATAGCTTCTATAGTTTCTGTACTTAAACCACTTTCGCCTTGAGATAAACGTACTATAGTTTCAACTAATGCTCTTATCTCTTCGCCTAATGGTGCACCAGTCCACCTTATATATCCCTTATAAAAGGCTACAGTTGGAATTCTCTCTACCTTAAATTCCTTAAATAGTTTTTTATCTTCTTCATTAGATCTGTCAATTACATGAATTTTCAACAAACTGTCTCCATTAGAATCTTTAGGAGCCGCACTAGCTATAAACTCCATAAACTTTTTTGTTACCGCACAATATTGACAATTTTCGTCAGCACTATCTATAAACACGTAAACATCTACATTATTTTTCATATCTTTCAATGCATCTTGTAAAGCACTTCTTACTTCATCACTAAATAATTCTGCATATTCTTCTTCCACCCTTAACACCGTATATATAACATCATCACACTGGCATAAAAAGGTATTTCTCCTTACTTTTTTCTAAATATAGTTTAGCCTTTTAAAATGATAAATAATATCGACTCCTAAATTTAGTTTTAATTTAACTTAATTTTATCCATAATAATTTAGTAATTCATTTATTTTACACTTAACATCTTTAGGTGATATAACTAAAATATCTTTTGAATTTGGTTCAGCTTCTCTAAATATTATTCCATTAAATCTTTTAATTCTTACTGATTTGTCTAACCAACAATCAGGCTCTAAAGACGCTTTAATACATGTCTCTGCTAAAAACGTCTCTGAGTCCCAGCAGTACTCTTTAGCTACTTGAGGCAAAAGAAGACCACTATATAATATTCCTTTTTCTACTATTAAGCCATCTTCACCAACTTTTATAATCTTAGGAAGATCCCATCTATTTTCTATTTTAATTTCCTCCGGTTTAGTTAAAATAGTAACTTCAACTATAATTTTATCTAATTCTTCTCGATCTAATGGCCTAAATCTTGGATCAGAGAAAGCAGCGGCTTTAGCTGCAGAAGCTACTATATTTTTTAAAGGAGCTACTGCCTCAACATAACCAATACATCCTCTTAATGTCGTAGTGTTACCAGTTAACTTTTCTATAGTTACAAAAGCAAGACCCTTTTTATTAAGAATTGAATTCTCGTATTCACTTAAATTTAAATTGTCTAAATTAAATTTCTCTTTAATCGCTCTTCTAGCTATCTCTATTAATAATCGACCTATTTCCTTGTTTAATTCTTGGATTTGCACTAACTCCTCTTGAAGCATTTTTCTCTTCTAATTTAATTAACTCAGAGTTAGCTTTAATTATTACCTCTTCAATTGTTTTCCAATGTTTTCCTTTCCAGTATTCCTTCTTACATTTAGGACATATCCATCTATTTTCTGAGACTTTCTTTAATAGTGAATTACATATAGCACACCTAGTTGCATCTATGTTTACTGATAAATCTATTTTAGATTTATATGCAATATATGCTAAGTTATGAACTATATCTGAATCCGCGTCAAGTAAAATGCACTTTAGCCCCCTTTTAATGGACCTACGATAAAGTCCACGATCTCTAGTTATAATTATCCTATTCTGAGACTCAGCTATTTTTAAAATTTTCCAATCTTCGAATTTGTTACTGTATAATGTATCATAACCCATTATTCTTAACCATCTAGCAACTCTACCCAACATAGCATCTACAATAAACTTTTGTGATAACATTGTTATCCTCTCACTATAAGATTATATATAAAAATGACACTGATAAACCATGCTGAAATAAAAATCGCAGTACCTTTACCAAAAATATTCCATGCCTTACTCTGCTTAAATAAAAGAAATACTAAAAGACTTGAAATAAAATATGCAGCAATTATAGTGATTAGTACAAAAATAGGTGAATTTAGTAGTGCTGAAATAAAGCCAATTATAACGCCAATAATTCCTCGCATAATTAATATTTTATCTCCTACTTCCACATGTTTAATGAATGACTACTACAAATATAAAATTGCACAGAAAATCTTCAATGAGTTACTTTGACCTATTAGCATGGGTTACTGAAAATAAGGAAACGTTATTATATTGCATAATAGACAATATATTTTCTATAGAAAACATTGAGAATGCTTTTATTTTTAAATTACATTGTCAAGGAAAAGATCAAGAATTAATTATAGAACCTAATAAGAGAATTAACTTCACAAAATATAATTATCCTAAGAGTTCGTCTGGAAAAGTTACTCTACTTAGAGAACTTCTCCGAGGAGATATAATCACAGATATATCAATATTAGGAAGAGAAAGAATATTATTACTTACATTAAAAAAAGGTAAAAAAATAATTGTCGAATTACTACCCAGAGGATTACTAGTAGTTACAGATAATGAGGATAAAATATTATTTTCCACCGAATATAAAGAGTTTAGAGACAGAAAAATTAAAATTGGAGAAAAATATATTAAACCTCCATCAATAGAAATTTCCAATGATGAGATAGAAAAATTAATAAAAAAGGGGAATTTAGCTAGAGCATTAGGAGTGCCTCAAGAAGTAGTTATTTATCTCAACTTAACAAATTTTAATGATTTAGAAATAATAAAGAAAAAAATATCTGAACTAGAAAATTTAATAAGTAATGGAAATATAAAACCTTGTATAATAGAAAATTTAACCGTATTGCCTTTTCCAATTAATGATTGTAAGGAATATCAAAAATTTAACGATGCAATAGATGATTATTTTTACACAATCACACAAGAAGAGTTAACTAAAGAAACTTCTAAAAAAATAGAGGAAGAAAAAGAGAAAATAATAAATACAATAATTCAATTAGAAAATAGTATCAAAGAATATGAACAAAAGGGAAAAATATACCAACAAATAGGAAATATAATATTAACAAAAACTTCAGAAATACAACAAATTTTATCAAACTTAAACAAGAAAGAAAGAAAGGTTAAAATTAATTTAGAAGGATTTGAGATAGAATTGGATACCTCAATATCAATACCTAAAAATGCATCAAAATTTTTTGAGGAAGCAAAAGAGTATAAGAGGAAGTTATCTAGAGCTCTAGAAAGTCTGAATGAACTTAAGAAAAAACTAGAAAAACTTGAAAAAGAAAAAATAGAAAAGCAACAGGAAATAAAGATTACATTAAGGAAAAAAGAGTGGTATGAGAAATATAGATGGAGTATTTCTAGAAATGGATTTCTAATATTAGCAGGAAAGGATTCAAGTCAAAATGAGAGTTTAGTGAGAAAATTTTTAGAAGATAACGATATATTCCTTCATGCGGATATTCAAGGAGCACCAGCCACGATTATTAAAACGCAAAATAAGATTCCATCAGAAGAAGATATAATGGATGCCGCGATTATTGCTGCATGTTACTCTAAAGCGTGGAAATTAGGATTTGCATCAGTAGATGTATTTTGGACATTTGGCAATCAAGTATCTAAATCTCCTCCATCTGGAGAATATTTAGCAAAAGGTTCATTTATGATATATGGCAAAAAGAATTTTATAAAAAATGTAAAGTTAGAATTGGCAATGGGATTTATTATAAATAATGATACTATTAAAGTTCTAGTAGGAAGTGAGGATTCCGTTAAAAATAAGACCAATTACTATGTAATTCTTAGACCAGGCGATGATGAAAAAGAAAAGGTCGCAGATAAGATCATAAAAATAATGAACAGAATACTGCAAAACGTTAAAGGATTAAACAGTCTGAAGAATGAAATAATTGATAAAATACCGGCTAAGAGCAAAATTATTAAGACAAGTATAACATATAATAGTTAACTCTAAAATATATATTTAGAAATGAGACTTTCCTTAGCGGAAAGAGCGTCACTTGTAGGGCCTTTTGATTATATAGTTCTTAAGACTATATATGAAGATAGGGATAAAAGTGAATATGTTCATTATTTAACATTAAAGAAAAAATTAGATCAAAAAAATATTAAAGATCTCAAGATTTCTTTATTAAAATTAAATAAATTAAAATTAGTGTTTAAGGATTCTACAAGTTTAGCATTTAAGCTAACATTTTCTGGATTAGATATTCTTGCAATTAAAATGTTGTATGTGAATCACATATTAAACAAATTAGGTAGCATAATAGGTGAGGGAAAAGAGAGTATAGTATACTTAGGTTATGACTTCAATGATAATCCAATTGTAATTAAGTTCCACCGAATTGGTAGAAATAGTTACAAAAGTATTAGAAGAAGGGAACCTTATAAGAAAAGTTGGATTACTATTTCAGTTGAAAATGCAGAAAGGGAATATAAGGCACTCAAATGCGTCTATGATAATGGGGGTAAAGTACCTAGACCGTTAGGTATTGCGTACAATGCAGTAGCAATGGAATACATAGATGGTATAGAACTTTATAGACTTTCTAATAATACTTTTAATTTTACAAAATTATATAATGAAATACTAGGTACAATGAGAATTGCTTACACAGAATGTAAAATTGCTCATGGTGATTTGAGTCCTTATAATATACTTATTGATAAGGAAAATAACTTATTTATAATAGATTGGCCTCAAGCATCACAATCTGAAGAAAGCCTTAAACACGATATAAGAAATATTGTCAATTTTTTTAGAAAATTTGGGATTAATGATGATCCGCAAAAAATCTTTGATTATGTAAGAGGGATATCATGAAAATTATGGGAATAGATATTGAACCTATGGAGAATCCAGCGTCAAGATCACAACCCTCATACTCAATAGTACTCTTAGACGATAATGAAAGAATATTGGATAAGATGGAAAACGTGCCTTTAAGTAGACTAATCAGACTAGCATGGGAATATAGACCAGATATAATTGCATTAGATAATGTTTATGAGTTAGGTGAAAACGATAAGGAAGTAATTAATATTATTAGATTATTACCACCAAATGTTAATATTATTCAAGTCACATACCATAATGGAGAATTTAGACAAGTAAAAGACCTAGCTAAAGAAATAGGCTTTGAATTTCAAGGAAAACTAAGTCCTCAAAAAACTTCATATCTTGTAGCACTACTTGCGTTAAAAGGATATGGAACTAGTATAAAAGTAGAGGAGAAAAGAACTAAAATAATAGTATCAAGAGGAAGAACCTTAGGTCCTGGTGGAATGAGTCAAAATAGGTATAAAAGATACATAAGGGGTACTTTATTAAGAGTAACGAGAGAAATAAAGGAAAAGTTAGATTCTAAGGGATTTGATTATGATATGATAATTAGAAGATCCAAAGCCGGAATAGAGGGTGCTGTATTTATAGTTTACGCGCCGAGAGAGAGACTATATGGGATAGTTAGAAGAATGAAGGGGCATGACGTAATAGTAGATATAAAGCCTATATATAAAAGTAAAATTGAATTTAAAGATAAAAAAATCGAAAGACGTTTAATAGTAGGTATAGATCCTGGGATAGAAGTTGGGATCTCCATAATTGATATATACGGTAGGCCTATTTTATTGACTTCAAAAAGAAGTATTGACAGAGACGAAATAATCTCGTTAATCTCAAAAGAAGGAAAAGCCGTGATAATAGCTACAGATGTTAACCCATTGCCAGATACTGTTAAAAAAATAGCAAGCAAGTTTAATGCTAGAATATATGTTCCAGAGAAAAGCTTAAGTGTAGATGAGAAACAAAAAATCATAGAGGAATTTTCTAAAATATATAAAGTTAAAATTGATAATCCTCATATTAGAGATTCTTTAGCCGCTGCTGTTAAGGCTTTTAATGAGATAGAAAGTAAGTTGAGACAAATTGAAAGCTTCATAAGTAGATTAGATATTGACATTATAGATGAAAATAAGATATATGACTGCGTAATAGAAGGAGTTACTGTTTCTGAATGTATTGAAAAAGAAATTGACAAATATCTTAGAAAGGATGAAAATAAAATAAACGTTAAGCAATATAGAATAGATGATAATCTAGAGTTACAAATCAGGAAATTAGAGGAGGAAAATAAAAATCTGAAAACTGAACTTATAAGATATAGAAAAGTGATATATAATTTGATTATAGAAAAAGATTCGCTAAGTAAAAAGATAGAGGAAATGAAATCACAACTAAATAAAGAAATAGAAAGAGACCGTAAGGTTTATGAGCTTAACCTGAATTTACAAAATCTTTATAAGACAGTAAATACTCTTGAGAGTAAAATACAACAATATGAAATTTTGATTAATAAATTAAAAAATCTTATACACAAACTGATTAGAAATGAAGTAGTAATAGTTGATAAAAACTATGAATCAAATTATTTGAAATTTGACGGATTATATATATATTTCAATGGCGAGAAATTAAGTGATGAAATTCTAGAATATATTGATAAAGATTTTACAATAATGAGCAAACAATTAATAAATGACCTTAAATTACTTTATAAAGAATATCAAATAGAAAAATCAAAGGAAATAGACATTAGAAGAATAGTTGATGAATATAGGAACGAGAAATTAAGAGAAAAAACTAAAAGAGTGTAACTTTTCCTTCCAATATTAACTCAGTCAATTTATTAAATGAGCTTAACATCTCATCTACAATTCCTTCTATTTCACTTTTAGTTTCATCACTAAGCTTACCACTATATGTAAGCACGTCAACATTAGCTATTAACGGATCATCTATTGGTCTACCTATCTGCCCTAATATTTCTACTTGTGACATCTTTACATCTTTAACTTGTTCTGATATTTTCTGGGCTATTAAATTAGCTAAAACATTATATAACTTACCAACATGACTCACAGGATTTTTCCCAGCAGTGGCCTCTAGAGACATAGGCCTCATTGGTGTTATTAAACCTACACCTCTGTTACCTCTTCCGGTCATACCATCATCGCCATGTTCAGCTGAGGTTCCAGTTACTGTTAAATATAATATTCCTTTCTCGATCTTATCTCCAACATTCACGTAAACTCTAACATTATAATCTGGAGCTATTTTCGATGCTAAATCTAGTATTTCATTTTTTACTTGCTCCTTTATATTTATATAATGATTCACATCTTCAATTAATTCACTAATTGTAGCCATAGCTATTGTTAAATCCACTTCCTTACCCCTTCTTAAACCCATTACTTTCACGTCTTCACCTACTTCTGGTAATTTAGCCTTAAGTTGCTTAGAATTTAAATACCTCTCAGTCTCATAAACTAATTTTTCTAATTTTGTAAATGGAGCAAAACCAACCCCAAAACTGGTATCATTAGATAAAGGTACTTTTTTGCCAGCTTCAAATAATCCTACTAAATCTGCAGAGCCTTTACCTATTTTGTAATCTACTATAACATGTTTTTCCGGATCTAAATATCTGAAATTATTTCTTATCCATTCCTTAGCACTTTCTACAATTACTGTACCTACTGGAATTTGCTCAGATCCACTTTCAGTTTTGACTTCTGTGGTAGCTCTACCTGCAACTATTATATATATAGGATGTAAAACCTCTCCTCCTTTAAAGCGAGGTGCAGCTTGTCCACCCACTACTAATGTCTTATCTAAGTTATGGTGTAATATAACGCCGTATTTCTTAAGATAATATAAGGATAATTTCCTACTTGCCTCTTCAGCTATAGAATCAGCAATATAATCTGGATGCCCAAGGCCTTTTCTTTCAACTAATTCTACTTGTAAATTCTCTATATCAGCACGTGGATTTAATTGGACATTTATATTTCTCATTATAGATTCCTCACACTCTTAGAATAATTTAAATTTTATTTTCCGCTACCCATTACAGTCTCATAATCTACACTAATAAATAATATATTACTACCTCTTATAAGAACTCTGCCATATTTAGCAACTGGTTCAGAAGTACCCTCTCTAATTTCTGTACAATCTCTTAATACAAGATTCATTGTACCATCAGTTTGTTCAAGTTTACCTATATATTCTGAACCATCCTTAAGTTTTACTAAAACTATCCTATTCACTGCTGTTCTTAAACTCTTCAACGGATTTTCTACTTTTGCCTGCACAATATTACCCCCCATTCTCTAAATTTAAATTTTGTTATCTGTATTCGACCTAGTAAGATATATGCATTATTGCTTATTAAACTTATTACTAAAACTCAATACATATGGAACTTATAGTAGACGATCCCGAAAAAATTTATGAAATAGCTAAAGCATTATCTACTATAACGAGAATAAATATATTACAATTGGTTTCAGTATCTCCCATGAGCATTTCTGAACTTACAGAAAAACTAAGAATGAGTAAAGGTAACATAAGTTCACATATATCAGAGCTTGAAAGACTAAACTTAGTTGAAATAGAATATCGCAACGGAATTAAAGGCATAAAAAAGATTGTTAAGTCTAAGTATGATAAAATAGTAATAATACTAAATCCCGGCAGCAGCTCTAATAAAACCTAAATAGATAGGAGAGGGACTTGTAGGTCTACTCTTAAATTCAGGATGGGCTTGTGTAGCTACAAAAAATCTATGTGAAGGGAGCTCTATAATCTCTACTAATCCATTTTCACTTACTCCAGATATTACTAGGCCAGCTTTCTGTAAAATATCTACATATGCAGGATTTACTTCATATCTATGCCTATGTCTCTCATAAACAATATTTTTCCCATATAATTTGTGTGCAATAGTCCCCTCTTTTATTATAATCTTTTGCGCGCCTAATCTCATTGTACCTCCAAGTTGTGTTACGTTCTTCTGATTATCTAGTAAAGTAATAACGGGATGAGGGGTATTAGGATCAATCTCCATCGAATTGGCTTCCTTTAAACCTAGAACATTTCTAGCAAATTCCACTACTGAAAGCTGAAATCCAAAGCAAATGCCAAGAAATGGTATGTTACGCTCTCTTGCGTATTTTATCGCTTTTATTTTGCCTTCAGCCCCCCTACTTCCAAAACCTGGCAATACTATAATTCCGTCAACCTTACCTAAAATCTCATCCAAATTAATGGGATCTTTTTCTAATTCCGTAGATTCTATCCAAATTAGATTAGGTTTTACACCTAAATGAGCAGCTGCATGATAAATTGCCTCTTTAATACTTATATAACTGTCTTTTAATTTAGTATATTTACCAATTAAAGCTATATTTATGATTTTTTTACTATTAATCCCTTTTACATTATTAACAAAATTAATCCAATCTGTTAAATCTATTGGCCTATCTTGAAGCTTAAGCTTATTGAGAACTTTAGTAACTAATCCCTGTTTTTCTAAGATTAACGGTACTTCATAAGGTGTTTGAACATCATAACTAGATATAATGTTATCAACTTTCACATTAGTAAACAGAGCTATTTTACGCCTAGTTTCGTCGTCTAGTGGTAATATTGACCTTGCTACGATGAAATCTGGCTGGATACCTATCCTTCTTAGTTCTTGAACACTATGCTGCAAGGGTTTTGTTTTTAACTCTCCAGTAGTACGTAAATATTCTACTAGTGCTATATGGACGAAAATTACATTATCTTCTTCTTCTAATTTTAATTGCCTTACTGCTTCAAGAAATGGAAGACTTTCGATATCTCCTACAGTACCCCCTATTTCTACTAATGTAATTTCAGCATTGTTTATATTTGCGGCATACCTTATCATATCCTTTATTTGATCCGTAACATGAGGAATTATTTGAACGGTCTGGCCTAAATACTTTCCTTCTCTTTCCTTCTTTATTACTTCAAAGTATACCTTACCTGCAGTTATGTTATTATATTTAGTCATATTAACATCCATAAATCTCTCGTAGTGTCCTAGATCCAGATCAGTTTCAGCCCCGTCATCTGTTACAAACACTTCCCCATGCATATAAGGGTTCATAGTTCCAGCGTCAACATTAATATATGGGTCTATTTTTACTGCAGTTACATTATACCCTCTTCTTTTAAGTAATAATCCCATCGAGGCCACTAACGTACCTTTACCTATACTAGATAAAACCCCTCCTGTAACTACGATATACTTACTCCCCACAAATATTCACAGTAATTTGCATTCACATCTATAAAATAAAAAGTCGCTGTCAATTACTTTAAGTACTTTCTATTACATTATTTACCTTAAATGAGAGAGGTACTACTAGAAAAACTTTATAAAGGAAAATTTTTACAAATAGCCTTAGATTTTATAAATATTGAAGATGCTATAAGAATAGTTAATGAAGTAAAAGACCTTAATGACTCAATTATAATAGAAATAGGAACACCCCTATTAAAAGCTACAGGAATAGAAGGCATTAGAAAAATAAGACAATTAGCAAAAGATAAAATAATATTAGCTGATACTAAAACTGCAGATGCTGGAGATGTGGAAGTTGAAATAGCTAAATTAGGTGGAGCAGATATAATGACAGTGCTTGGCATTATGGATAATGCGACAATCCTATCCGCTATAAAAAAGGCTAAAGAAATAGGAATGTTAGTACAAGCAGATTTAATAAATGTAACAAATACATATGATAGAGCATTAGAGTTAAAAAATTTAGGTATTGACATAATTGGATTGCATGTAGGTCTTGATGTCCAGAAAAGTAGAGGAATAAGTATAACAGATCTTAAAGATGAAATAAGGAAAGTAGCAAATCTAGGATTAGTAATATCAGTAGCTGGAGGGCTAAATAGAGATAGGATTAAAGAGCTTATAGATCTTCCGATAAACATATTCGTAGTAGGTAGTGCAATTACTAGAAGTAAGGACGCAAAAGAAACTACTAAGGAGATAATTAATATATTAAAGAGTGCGAAATAATAATATGGGGGTTATATTTTGTCACAGCCTGGACAACAGAAATCTAAGGAACTTAAGATAGTATCTAAACAAGTTATAAACCCTAATGTAATAAATGAGGATAAAAGAAAATTACAACTATTGTATATAATAAGGCAAGTTAATAAATTAACAGAGAAATCTATAATATTGTTATTATATGAGCTTAAACAAAAAGGAATAGATCTGGGCTATCAATTTAACGTTATAGGTAATAGTGTCTTTAGCCCTATGATAAAAGAAGATCTTACATCGTTACTGTACTTAGGTTTAATAGAAAATGATCCAACTACTAAGAAAATAAGCATATCCAGTAATGGATTAGAAGTTCTAGATAAGAACCCATTAGATGAAGAGTTTAAAAATAAATTGTTACAAGCTATTAATGAAATTAAAACTAAAATATTAGCGTTTGATGAAGAATACAACTTAAAAATAAAAAGTGAAATGAAACTTAGAAGAAGATAAAAAATTGTTATATAGTAGATAATGGACCTCTTCTTTCTCTTTCTTGATGCTCTTCTCCTATTGGTCTAGTCCATATTAAGGGGTCCAATTTTCCTTCCTTGCTCATTTTAGTTATCATTTCTCTGAACTGACTAGTATGTCGTATATCCAATTCTAACAATTTTTGCAATAATTCCCAACTAGTATTTTTAACATCCTCTAACATTTCTCTGGGCATGTGCTTAATTACCATAGGATCTTGTAGCCATTGATCGAAAGCCTTTAACGTCCTCATCATGTGCTGGAACGCTGTTCTAGAAGCTAATATTAAATCTAACCTATCCATAGTCTCTGTTGGCTCTTTTTTCTCCATATCTTTTAATGTTGCAAGCAAGTTCTTCTGTAGTTTTATCCACTCATCTAGATTACCTATAAATGAACTCTCCATTTATTGACACCATAATATATACTCCTTAAACAAATTAATAAGCTCATTTTAAACGAAAAGGAACACCATTAGTCAATATCTCTTTAGGGATCTTGTCCTTATATTTATTAAGAAATTTCAGATCTTCTTCCTCATTTCTTAATTTATCTGGCAACATTCTAGGAATTTCATCAATTATAGGATACCATCTATTGCATGATTCACAGAAAAGTAAACCTTCGACTATTTCATGTTTTATACATTCATCACACGGTGGTTCTACATTTAAATCTTTAATATAACTTACCTTAAATGCACAATATATCTCACACAAAGGCTTTTTATCTTCTGAAGTTAAACTTCTCTTCTCTACCCTATTTTCAGAGAAAACATATAAACGCAAAGGAAAATGTTTACAAATAGGACATGCCAACAAATCCATTAATCTATATTTCACACTAGCCCACCAACTATTCTTTCTATTTCATTAGCCAGTTCTTTAGAAGTATTTTCATCCTTAGCCTCAACTAGTATTCTTATTATAGGTTCTGTTCCGCTTTTTCTAACTAGAACCCAAAAATCTTTACCAATAACCTTTACGCCATCTATAGTAATTACACTACCATATTTTCCATATTTGTTAATTATCTCTTCATAAATTCTCCCTATATTAGTTTTTTCAGTAATTTTAACCTTAGTTTTTATTAAATAATACTTAGGAAGTCTATCAAATAGTGAAGTCGAACCTTCATTCTCAGAAGCCATCATATCTAACATCAATGCAAACGACATAGCACCATCCCTAACCGCTTGATGAGGAGGATACATAAAACCGCCATTTTCCTCGAATCCAGCAATTCCCCCTTCTCTAAATAAAGTATGAGCAATATCTACACTACCTACTTTAGTCCATCTAACTTCAATACCAAATTTACTTAAATATTCCTCGACTAAACTAGAGCTAGAAACCGCAGTGAAAACTCGTTTAGGCAAGTTAGGAGCTTTAATAGAAGCCCAATAGGACAACAGAGTACCACTCCTATCACCCCATTGTACCCTACCCATAGAGTCAATAAAGATTGCCCTATCAGCATCACCATCGTGAGCCACTGCTATATCAACATTTAATTCCCTTGCAACTTTAGATGTTTCAGTTAAACTCTCAAAAGTAGGCTCTGGTAGTCTAGCGGGAAAAAGAGGGTCTAAATTCCCATTAATAGTATAAATTTTACAACCTAATTCCCTTGCAACTAGCGGAGTAGTTATTGCACCAACACTATTAGCGGCATCTATAAGTACTTTATATCTTTTACTCTTTATTTTATTTACATCCACATGTGACAAAATACCTTTCACATACACATCAATAGCCCTTTCTTCCTTTTTAACATCATTAACTAAAGAACTCCACTCTACAGTATTTATTCTATTATTAAAGTAAATTTCCTCGATTTTATCCTCGTCATCTCTAGATATTTCTATGCCATGTGGAGATAGTACTTTTATCCCGTTATATTCTGGAGGATTGTGACTAGCGGTTATTATAACTCCACCATCATAACCTAAAGTTTTCACTGCATATTGAAAAGCTGGTGTAGGGGCCATTCCAGCTTCATACACTATTACACCGCTACTCAGCAGACCACTTTCTACGCTACGCATTATCATATCTCCTCCAGCCCTCACATCCCTACCTATTAAAATCCTAGAGCCCCTACCAAAATACGTACCTATAGCCTTACCAATTTTTACTGCAAAATCTGGAGTTAATTCACTATTCGTAACTCCCCTTATTCCGTCAGTTCCAAACAGCTTTCCCATACCATAATATTTTAACTTCTTATAATATAAGTTATGACAAACGAATGGTAAGTCTCGTCCTTCCTACAGTAAACTCAAAATCTATTTACAAAAAATAATTCTGATTCACTAATATTGAATTCATAGAGAATAATGGAATTTATAAAGATATTTGCAACTTTTAAAACTAGATGCACATGCAACAATCAGCTTCTTACCCTTTAACTTACCTATATAGGGGAAGAGTGATACTCAAGCTACTTGTGCTCTTGCTGGAAAGCTTGCCAGCATTTGTTATCACGTTATAAAGGATAGTGTTTACAAGGTTAAGAAGAGTTTTAGGGTTCCTAAAGGTAGGCAAGTTAATGTGAAGGATGTTGATGTGGGTGATGTATTAGACTCGTTGTCCCAGTAAGTTTGTTAGAGGCGGAGCATGTGCTGCCTACACTTGTATTTCCCCTTGATAAATCATTCTTGATTGCCTGAGTTACAAGATGAACAATTTGGCCTAATCTCCCTTCTCTTCCCTACACCCAATTTCCTAATATATTGTTGATGATGGTATTCCCAACTTCGTTATTGGCACTCCAAACAAGTATGCAGCTATTGTCATTGAGATTTCCCCTAGATCGTATTTTCTAAGCTTAACCTTTAAAACCAATACTATTAATTGTGTGAGGGTGACGAGGTCCATAATTTAGGACCCCTATACAATCTCGTCACCCTCACACAAGAAGTTTTCTCACGAAAACTTGTAATATTAACATATATCTAATATTTTTATTATTCAATATCGAATAAGATGACTACATGAGAACACCACACCATGAATTATTTAACGGAAATGCAACAAAGGGTACTATTGTTCCACTGCTCTAGTAAATAATGCTGTTAAAAGCTTAAAGGAGTAGGAATTAGCTGGAGACATCGAGGAAACTAGAGGCTTCCCTAAGAGAAGGTATATTAAATTAACAGAAAAGGGCAAAAAGGTTGTTGAGAATCTTAAAAAGAATTATAAAAATTATATAGTTTTAGTTTGAGTGTGGAGATAGTGTCGTCGTTAAGCTATTTATATTTGTATAACGAGTATTACTTATGGGTAGGAAGCCTGTATTTAGGCAAGACGTTTCTTGTCCCTCTTGTGGTTCTCATCATGTTGTTAAGTGTGGTAGGCCTTTGGGTAGGCAGAGGTATTTGTGTAGGGATTGTGGTAAGTACTTCTTGGGTGATGCTAGTTATCATCATCATTCTAGGAAGTTGAGGGAGGAGGCTTTG
>Ga0208683_100040_pt1 | contig 63669 bp, 86 predicted proteins | sample BED_Mat_host_9_1_FD_187141 | JGI IMG/M metagenome (GOLD analysis project Ga0208683, IMG submission 187141) | Extremophilic microbial mat communities from Yellowstone National Park, USA - BED_Mat_host_9_15 (SPAdes) (version 3) | ecosystem: Environmental > Aquatic > Thermal springs > Hot (42-90C) >... | reverse complement strand
ATTGAATATCTACATCTATTTCAATACTTAAAACCATTTATATATTGCTATAAAAATCTTTTAATCTTCTTGAATTTTTATAATTAATTTGTTATTCTCATGAGATATAATTACTCTCAGTAAAAGGTAGTGCCGCCGCGGGGACTTGAACCCCGGACAACCCGGTTTCTGTGGTTTCTTCAGCCGGGCGCTCTCCCGGGCTGAGCTACGGCGGCATATTAAATAGTATAGCTGAGACTTTTTAACTTTTATTGTTATTAATTTATCGGGGACCTGGCGACACCCTTGGAGAACCCTTTATATATAGGGTTCAATGAAGTAGGGTCTCCAGAGGTCCCCACAGTGTGATTAAGATGAAAGTTCTTTTGATACCTTTATCAAATTTTGAAAAATCAATAATTGATGAGTTAATTACACACCTATCTAGCTATGGTTTTGAAGTTGATATCTTGTTAGAGAGAAAATTCCTACCTATATCCGCATTTAATTGGGATAGGTTACAGTTTGATGCCGAAAAAATTTTAAAATTCTTTAGAAATATATATGATTTCAATTACAATTCAATTATATTTATTGCAGACATTGATGGATACGTAGATAACTATAATTTTATATTTGGGCTTTCAATAGAAAGATATGCTATAGTATTTACTACCAGATTAAGAGAAGAATTCTATAATAGAAAACCAAATTTATTAATATTTTCTGAGAGAATTATAAAAGAAGTTACACATGAATTAGGACATACCCTAGGATTACGACATTGTAACAATAATTCATGTGTAATGAAGTTTAGTAATAATATAGATGAAGTGGATAAAAAGGGCAAATATTTCTGTGAAAAGTGCAGATACAAAATTAATGAGAAAATTTCTAAATATCTACAACAAAAGTAATTATATACATATCGTCAATTTTCTCAATAGACATTTGGTGATACGTCATTGCCTTAACTACGGTTCTTCGCTCATGTTTTTTTTCATCAAATCTTTCTCCCCATGCTATACCTTCTAAAATCATATTATCTGTGTCAATCATAATATCAAATCTACTAAATAGCATTAGTTCGGTATCGTAATAGTAAAGCAACTCTTCTATCCATTTATATAATAGGTTTTCTAAATCATAGCTATTTATATAAATTTCCCTTTGTTCTTTTTGCTCTACCTTTGAGGTATCTGTAATTATTTCAAAAACTCCTAATGCGGCATTAGAAAACGCTTCTTCTAAAGTTTTTCCATATGCCCTGATACCTACATCTGCCGTATGGTCAAAGAACTCAAAAGCTTTCATATAACTTTTTAATGTTTTATAGCATTAATTTTTATTTGATCTAAAATGGGAGGAAGACAAAAAACTACATTATTTATGACAAAAGAAGTAAAAAAGGAAAAGAAAACTACACAAGCTAGTCCTCAAGCTTCTTCAAAATAAATTTACTTACTAGCAATAATATCAATATAAGTATAATGCTATAGATTATTATTAAATTATTTTTAGTATAAATATATGCTAATATTGAGTCTATAATTATTAATCCTAACATTAACGTACTACTTTTCATTTATTTATCACCCTTAAAATAAGTCTAATGGAAATGGAAGTCTTCCGCTAGTTCCACCTATTGTGTTACCTAAACCTATAGATAACCCAGCAAGTATACTTATGTAAAGTATAGGTATGATTATAAATGTAATAATTAATGAAGGGATTATTCCTACTATTGTCTCAACTAATGTACTTAACTCATTAATTGTAATAGACTGTAGCTGAACTTGTGGATACATTCCAGTCATATTTTTCATGAAAATTGGCAAGTAAGGTAAGCCTACATAAAATACCATTGATGAGGAAATTAGAGTACCGCCTATGCCCTTTCCCATTCTAAAAGGTAATGAAATTAAAAGTACTCCTATTGCTATTAGTAACATATAAGAGTTCTGTATGAAAATTCCCAAATCAATTATAAACTGTATTAAGAGTATTATATCTGTTATGAAAGCAGAGAATTGAAGAAGAGGTATGAATAGTGTAGCAGCTGCAGATAATTGAGCGTTAATCACTATGTAGTATATACTTTTTAACGTGGTCATCAGATAAAATAACTGAACCTCTAAGTTGACTAATAAATTATAAAAATAATCCCAATTTATTCCTAGCATAGTTTGTAATTGATTTAAGAAAGATATTATAAATCCGTATATATTTATCCAAACTGCAGCATATATTGCGTCACTCATCATCTTTGGCCCCCATTTTTTTAAACCATATAATGGAATAGGAAGCCCATAAAATAGTGAGCCCAGAACATAAGTTAATGCAGAAATGTTAATTGCTATATAAAGAATATAAAATGGTGAATACTCAGAATTCATGCTCCCACTTGAGAAGCAATATACGTTATTAAAGAAAATACTGTAGTTCCTAAGGCTATCCAGAATGCTGCTAAAATCGCATCTTCTATCAAATCTTGCCCAGTTCTTTTAACCCTAAAAATGGGTATTGGCGAACCTCTTAATGCCCAGCCTACGGCCCAGGCTAATATAAATATACTCCATGCTACCTCAGTTACTTGCGTATCAAGATTTTGTACAAACTCAACTATACCGGCCATACATTATCATTAGTGTTTTCTTTCTTTAACAGGTCTGACTTAGCTGAAACTACTGATGAAAAATATAATAATATTATCTTAACTATCTCATCAACAGTTAGATATGAAGTATTGATTACTAGGTCATATACTGATAAGTCATTTATATCTATACCATAATATTTCTTAAATCTTCTATAATGCATGTATTCTCTCTTTATTATCTGAGACACTGCTTCATCATAAGATATCCTATCTCTTGCAGCTATTCTATTAGCTCTGGTTTTTAATGAAGCCCATAAATATACTGCAATATCTGCATATTCTCTAAACAGCCATCCGGCAATATGCGATTCTATGACTAAGTTCTTTTCCTTAGTTATATGCTCATAAATTTTATTATCAACCATCTTATCGATATCAAAATTAGTTTCAGCAAGTCTATTAAGATCTATTATATCTAACTTCATACTCTTAGCTATTTCCCTAAATATACTTCCAGCTGAGATAAATTTAAAAGAAATTTGACTTGCTAACTTAGATGCCACAGAAGTCTTTCCACTCCCTGGTGGCCCACTAATAATAATTATCATACTTTACTCCTCATAAAAAATTACGATCTAACAGCTATCTTTATTAATTGTGTTAAACATTTATGACATAAATACCCACCAAATGGCCTCTCTGGCCTTTTTTCTGTTTTGCTATATTTATATAATTTATTTGTCTTTACTCCATTTAAAGGTTTTTTACAAATTGCGCACTTAGCCTCACCATTATTTTTTCTTTCGTAATGTATAACAGATTTTCCACTGGGTAATCTTACGCTAACCCTCCTAAGAGATCGTGAACGGAGAGCTGGTCTAGGCATATCTTAAACTATCTTATTATATTTTTAAATTTGATCTCAAAGATAAAGGTGTTAGCAATATATATGATGCTATAAACTCAAAAAGAGGTCCATTTAATAACAAATAACCATTAGGTGTTCTTAAGGTAAGATATGGTATATAAAATGGCAAGTAGATCTGAAAATTAAAGTAACTTAAAATAATTATTAAATCAACTATATATATGCCTACAAGTATCATAGATCTTATAAACATATAATACCTTACTGTAGACATATATGCATCTAATTGTTTAGATATTTTTCTATAAGTCTTTTCTCTTCTTTTAGATGAAGCTATATTCTTTAATCTCTCCTCATATTGCTCTAAAACCTTTACAGTATTAATTATTTTATTATAGAAATAATATTTATATATAACATATACAGCTAAATTAGAGAATAAAGATATTAAAAAAATATAGATTATATCTAATATCATGTTTTCACAATATTAAGGAATTTATTATATCTAAAGCCGCTATAGAAGGGTCTCCTTCTTGGTTATTAACAATCTTAACTGATGCACCTACTAACACAGCCGATGCCATGGCTGAATATCTAGCAAATTGCAAAACTTCGTAAATTACATTAATATCACTATAATCCAACCTAGTTCTATTGCTATCTCTTTTTTGCCTTTCTAGTATAATTTTTGGATCAGACTCTAACAAAAATATTATATTTGGTGAGAGTATTTCAATAACATACTTAGGAAGTCCAGGCAGGTATCCTGCAGGTGTTCTAATAACTGCATGAGTATCAATAAAGCCTAGACCATTATCTCCTAATGTAGATAATTCCTCAACAATTTTTTTAGCTGCTAATGTTTGTAACTCCTTTTGTTTTGTTATAGGTAGTTTTCTTATCTCGTCTCTATTTTTAACATAACCTTCTTTAAGAGCAGTATTTAGCATATAGTCTCCATAATTTAGAATTTTATGTGGGATATTTTTTTCAGATAAAATTTTATCAACTACTGATAAAACAGTTGTTTTCCCTACCCCTGGTATACCAGTTACAATTCCTAACTTCATACCTACTCACCTATCAATCTCTTTAACAGAGGATACATTTCTAAAGATCTCTCATAGGCTAATAAACTATAATACTGTATTGCTATAGTAACTGCCAATAAAATTCCTATTCCAGTACCATAAGCTCCTAGTAGAGTTGCTACTACTGCAATCAATCCGACGATTATTGAGCTAAAGAAAGCTAAAGGATAGATATACCTAGCTAATATCCCCTCAATAACCTTAGGGTTACTTCTCATTCCAGGAATTTCAATTCCAGCTTCAACTAATTGTTGTGCTTGAGTTGCAGGATCTAATCCAGCTACATCGACCCATAATATACCAAATACTATACTTAAAACAATAAATATAATACTATATTCTAGGGCACCTAAAGGATCTAAAACAACTGCGTAAACACTATGGGGAATATTAGCATTAGGAGGAGGGAAAAAGAACAAGCCACTAACTTCATTAAGGACATTTGAAGCAGATGGAGATATGTATGAAGCTAAAGAAGCAAATAACTGAATATCAGACCCTAAAACGGCAACAAATATCACTGGAATACTACTTACATATAGAAAGTTTAATGGTATAGTTCTTCTAATACCTCTTAATCTTTGAGATGTAACTGGAATTTCTATAGTCATTGTAGTTAAATATACTGTAAGTATAATTAATACTATTGTAGTTATTAAACCTACTAAATCTGGTTGGAAAGGATTCTTAATTGAAGTATTAATTATTAAAGAAAGAACATTACCATGGGATGTTAAAGTAGATATAAGAGCAGGGAAGAAACCTATGGGTAGATTTTGTGAGCTTACACTTGCAATTCCAAACATATCCCAAAACATAATCTTCATGACACCTGCTAAAATAAATAGACTAACACCAGAACCTAATCCCCAACCCTTTTGTATCATTTCATCTAATAAAAGTATTAAAAACGTAGCTACAATTAATTGTAGTATTACTATACCAGATATAAACAATACTGAACCTCCTATAGTAGTAGAAGTTCTAGCTAGCACATATCCAAATAATACTGACTCAACAAGAATAAATATAAATGCTAAACCTTTTTGAGCTTCAGTGAATTTTATCCTATCGTCTGGATCATTTAAGTCAATTTGAATTAACTTAGAACCAGCTAATATTTGCATTATAAGGCCAGCTGTAATAATAGGACCTATACCTAACTGCGCTAAGGTCCCTGCAGTAGATGCAAAAATAATTTGCTCTAATATAAGATTTTTAAAAAAAGAAGCTGCTGTTATACCATATAGGGGAGTAGAGGCCATTATTAGATATATTACAACTGCAATAATAGACCATATTAGTTTCTGCCCTAATGAAGGCTTTTCTTTTGGTTTAGATACTGCTGGCAAATATTGACCTAATGTTGCTAACGAATCTATAAATGACATAATTTTCTCAAAAACATTATTCAGTTGAGCTTAATATTACTTCTCCTCCTATTTGCTTTACCTTTTCTATAGCTTTAGGACTAGCTTTCTTAACCTTTATAATTAAGGGAATAGATATACTACCTCCTCCCAATAATTTTTCATAGCCTAACTCATTAAGGTCTATCACTTTTTTACCTTGTTCCTCCTTAACCTTCACTATGTTATTAGATATTAGCTCATCTAATTTTCTTAAGGAAATCGATGCAATAAGTTTTGTAGTTGGATTCTTAAATCCATGCTTCCCATACCAATCCTTCCCATATTTTACTAGCCAAGACCATTTCTCTTTATGCATTCCTACTTGTCTACTACCTTGAGATCCCCTATCCCTATGCTGCCCCCTTATACCCCATCCCATAGTCCTTGATCCCCTTAATTTTCTACTTTTCTTCTCCCTTCTTACAACCATTTACATCATCCTCCATAATAGTTCATTTATCTTCTCTCCTCTGTATCCAAACTCTCCTTTATTTTTATAAGGTCTCTTAATACTACCTTTAAATCCTCCTTTAGGGGGATGTAATCGGATAGGCAATTTAAAATATGAATCCAATTTATGCAAATATATTTTACCATCATACAAATATTTTACCATCATATCTATATTTTCTATATTTAACGAACTTTTTATATAGTTATCTGTAACCTTATCGCCACTGGTCGTTTCAAGTTTATTTTGTATTAATGCCTTAAGAGTATCAGGATTTATTTCACCCCATGTTATATAAGGAGCTGCTTTATTTAGCATACCTAGTATAGGTTTTGTTTTAGGATATATCATTGCATTAAAATTATAACTTAGTCTAAGTAATTTTAATGTATCATTTATGAACCATGGAGCCTTTGCCCATCCTCTTATTCTAACTACAGCTAATAGATCAACCATTTCTTATTACCTCTTTCTAGCCCAATCTTGTAATGTAACAAATTTATAAGTATTATATAGCGCATTGTAACCTGCCTTAACAAAATTTTCAGTAGTTCTAGTTTCACCTTTAGTTATAGACCATGCGTCTTTAATTCCTGCATATGTTAAAAGAGTTTTTAACACGCTTCCTACAACTAAACCAGTACCTTTAGGAGCTGGTAACAGTGTAACTTGAACACTTCCTGCTTTACCTATCACCTTAAACGGTAAGCTATGAGGTTCACCGCAAGTGCATTGCCAACTTCCACACCCCCTTCTTACTGGTATTATATTCATCTTAGCATCTCTAATAGCTTTTTGGATAGCCACTCTAAGTTGTTTAGCTTTACCATACCCTATGCTAACATACCCATCCATATTTCCCATAACTACTAAAACCTTATACCTAGATATCTCTCCTGCGTCAGTCTGCTTTTGAACAACTTTTATGTCTATTACTTCATATTTTAATTTAGGTAAAAGAAGATCAACAATTTCTGGTTCAGTAATAGGTAAATTTCTATCAAATAAGTCCTTTATTGAAGATATTTTTCCTTCCTTAACTAATCTCCCCACTGTAGTCTTAGGTTTCCACTCCTCTATGTTTATAGTTGGAACTTCCTCTGCCAATCTTAACCACCTGAAGCCTTTATCTTATTTAATACCTCATCGAAATGAGAGGGTAAATCTTTAGGATCTAAACCCCTCTCTAAATATTTGGAGAATAGTCTAGAAAATAATTCTGGTTTTTCTGATTTTAGTTTTTCCGCGTAATTAGCTATATGAATTCCTCTTATTCTTTCCTCTATAATGCCTACCTCCCCTAAGGGTATTTTTAAGCCAGCATCAATAGCTCCTTTAATTACATAAAATACCCTAGCACCATTAGCAGGTACATGAAGACCTATATCTGCTATAGCCTCATTAATATTACTCTTTAGAGCCCTTAACCCTACTAAATATCCAGTAAGATAAGCTGCTGGGGTATTATTTGTATCACCCTTCCACCCAAATTTTTTAACTAACTCAGTAGAGTGAGCTGCTACAATTACGACATCACCCTTAGGGGCTATTTTAACAACTTGTGCTATAACATATTTATTAGTTATTCTAACTACAAGTCTTATTTTGCCACTAAGAACATAAACGTATCTTTTATAATAATTAGTTTTGCCTTCTCTTCTTCTTCTAAATTTTACCTTATAGTTAGGACCTTTCGCCATATTACATTACCCCTTAATTTTACCCATTTGAATTAAAATATTTCTAACATCTGAAACACCTTTAAAGTTACCTCCTTTAGCCTTAAGATATAATACTCTATAAGTATGAGAATCTATAATTCCATTATCTCTTAACCACTTGAGATATCTCCTAATTTTTCTTATCCTATTTACCCATAATTCCTTTCTTCGTGCTCTAGCTCCTTTCTTACCTTTTCTACTACCTTCTTTCTTACCTTCACTCTTTAGCCTTCTATTTCTTTTTCTCTCTTTTAATCTGCCGCTACTTATTCCAGCCTTCTTGAGAATTATTATTTTTCCTTCTTCTATTAAATTTCTAATATCTTCTTTGGTTAAAGCTTCTTGAACTTCATTAGCATATTCTTCAGGAATTTTGACCCTCTTTACACCTACTCCTACTACTTCAGCTGCTAATCTCTTTTGTAATTTCAAATCACTCATGTAATCACGCCCCATTGCTTACCTTAAATCCTAATTCTTTGGCCTTATTTAGAATCTCTAGCCTCTTTTTAAAACCAACTGAAGACCCTATTGTTATGATTATATTATCCTTCTTATCTTTAAACTTTAGAAGATCGTCTACATTATTTACTATTACTTGTGTAAGCCCACTTGGGTGTAAATATCTTATATCCTTAGGTAATCTATAACCTATTGAAACTATTGGAGGAAATCCCTTCATTTTTAAACGAGTTTTATTATCCCTACCATACGGTCTTCTCCATGTTTCTTGTCTTTCCAGTCTATAATATTTATCCCAATCATACCTTAAAAATTCTGGAATCTTAGACTTTAGTTTTTGCCTTATTTTATATATTTTTTTAAGACATTCCCTTCTATTATCTTTTTTCTCGTTCATTCGATCACCTCTTTTTTATAAATATAGATTCCATCCGAGAAGACACGCCTATCAAATCCACTTATTTTAGAGGCTGCTTCGATATTTGCAGCAGTTTGTGCAACAGCTTCTAGATTTATACCATCAACAACTATATCATCACCCTTCACAGTCACTTTTACTCCTGGTAAAATTTTAGCTCTCCTCACATTTTTTTCCCCGATAAGATTAGTTATTTGTACTTCATTTCCTACAACTTTTACAGATATAGGAAAATGTGTATATATTATTTTCAAATAGTACCTATATCCCTTTGTTACACCAACTATCATATTTTCTATATGACTAATTATACTGTAAAATAGGGCTTTTTTCCTCCTATCAGCAAAATTAGTCTCTAGTAGTATTTTTTTTCTATCTTCTGATAATGTTATTATAATTCCTTTAGCGAAATTGAAATTTTTAATTATTTCCCCTTTAGGACCTTTTACTGCAACTTCTAAATTATTTATTCTTACGGTAACAGTGTCTGGGATTTGGATTTCTTCCTTTAAAATTACTGCTCTCATTTTTCTCACCCTTAATATACATATCCTAAGGCAACTCCTCCTACTCTCATCCTAGCAGCCTCTTTATGTGATACGACACCTTTAGATGTAGATACAATTATTATTCCTATTTCTTTAGATGGAAGATAACGCTTAATATAGTCGGGTAAGTCTATCATCTGTCTATACGTTAAAGGATATCTTGGAGTTATAGGCCCACACTTATTAACCCTTCCTAGTAACTGAACTGTAATCTTTCCCCATCTTCCATCATCTATATACTCAAACTCTCCAATATAACCTTCCTTTTGCATAACTCTTAGTACATTTATTATAAGCTTAGAAGCTGGCATTATAATAGCTTGCTTATTTCTTCTCATCTCATTATTGTAAATTGTCGTTAATGCGTTTGCTAAAGGATTTATTACAACCATTTCTATCACCAATACTTCTTGAAACCTAATTCATATGCAACTTCTCTAAAGCATTGCCTACATAAATAAATTCCATATTTTTGAATAACAGAGTCCCTACTACCACAACGCCTGCAAACTTGAACTCCTTTTCCATGTCTTCTTTCTGCAGGTGGCCTGTACTTACCCATTTCTTCCTCACCCTTTTACAATTTGTACATTAAAATTCTGCTTTAAGAACTCCATCACTTCTTCTTTAGTGACTCTGTGTCTTTTAGGTATCTTTGCTCTTTTCCTCCTTCTCCTAGCTACCCTATATCCAGATCTTTCTAATGTTATAGCAATATCCATACCAAATATCCCCACATCCGGATCGTAACGGGCACCTGGTAATATTACATGTTCAGCTATACCAAATGATACGTTACCGTTGTTATCAAAACTACTTTCCTTTATTCTATATCCTACTGCTTCTAATGCCTTCTTGAGAAATTCCTCAGCCTTCTTACCTCTTAATGTTACCTTAACACCTATAGGTTGACCTTTTCTTATTCCAAATTCTCTTATAGTCTTCCTAGCCTTCGTATACACAGGTTTAGCTCCAGTTAGTTCTTCAAGTAATTGATAAGCTTTTTGAAGTCTATCGCCAGACTCACCTACACCTATGTTCACTGTGACTTTAGCTAGTTTGACTTTCTTCATGGGATTCTGTTTAACTAAAACTGATTCTTCTGTCATTTTATTCAATCCTCAAATCTGGTTTTTCCTTACCAATACTCATCACATTTAACAAATTAGTTTGGTAAGTCCTATTGTCTTTACTCTCTACTGTAACTACAGTATATTTTCTAGTTTTAAATTTGCTCCAGCTTATACTTTTTACAACCCCGTGAAAACCAACGTTCTTACCACCTATTAATAAAACATAAGCCCCTTCTTTAATCTCATAATAGTCTAATATGTTCTGGCTAGGTAATTCGAGTTTCAACGTCATAAGTGTTTTAAATTTTCTTGCAGTATCCCTATCTAATAGAATATTTCTCCCATCTTCTAGATTTAACTGAATCTTATTTCCTTTTACCGTTGTTTTATTCATTATACGCACATATTTATAATTAGCTTCTTCTTTTGATATTTTAGAAAGTTTCAAAAATCTTACATTATCTGGAATAACCCTAAAATACAAATCGGCCGATGGAATAGAAATAACGTCCATTAATCCAACGGGATATTTGTAGTCTTTCCTGACCCTTCCATCTACAAGCACTTTTCCCTTAGATATAATATATTTAGCTTCTTTCAAAGTTTCAGCCAATTTCAAATAATCCCTTATAATCAATGCTAATGGAATACTTTTACTGATTGGATGAGGACCAGGATTAGCCCTAACAACCCATTTATATTCCTTTTTACTTATAGGTAAGAACCATGGTGCCTCAAATCTAGTTATATGTGTCATCTTACTTACCCTCCTTCTTTAATTTAGAGATCTTCTCTATTTTTTCTCTTCTTTTAGGATCACTTAAATCTAATTTAGTTATCATGACTTTTGATGCATGAATCCAGATATAAACTGGTGTTCCATCGGCTTTCTTCCTAGTTAATCCCTCAATTGCTATTCTACCTTTTTTAGTATTAACTTCTACAACTTTGCCTTCATAACCACTATGAGAGCCGCGAAGTACCCTAACAGTGTCTCCTTTTCTTATATTTATACGCTTTATTCCATACTGATTAAATATTTCTTCTGAAACTTTAGCCGTTAATAATTTTTTTCTCTGATGAAGAGGCAAATTAAATAATCTTTTTCTTTGCTTTGAAGGCTTAAGACTTGACATTACTTGACACCTTTTATACGACTAATGTTGCTAAACTTGCTATTTTAGGCCATCTTTCAGCAGCTTCTTTAGCAACAGGACCTCTAATTTCTGTACCTTTAGGAGTTCCGTCAGGATTTATTATAACTACAGCATTATCTTCAAAAGCTATCCACGTACCATCTGGTCTTCTATACGGCATTCTTTGCCTTATTATAACTGCTCTGAATTTTTGCTTCCTGACTTCTGGAGTACCTTTTTTGACAGAAACCATTACCATATCTGCCACATTAGCAAAAGGTATTCTTCTTAAAACACCTCTATATCCATACACACCTATAATCATTGCCTCCTTAGCTCCACTATTATCAGCAACTGTGACACGTGTATAATGTTGTATACCTGGTGTTAAACCTTTTCTAGACCCTAATACTTGTATCTTTTCGGCCATTTAGGTCACCTTACTTAAAACTACAAAACTTATAGATTTAGATATAGGTCTACACTCACCAATTATAACTTTATCCCCTTCCTTAACATCTACACAAGGCGGAATATGAACGTGAATTCTACTTCTTCTCCTCTCATATCTTTTATATTTAGAATCATAATATAAGTACTGCCTTTCTACAATTCCAGATTTAGAACCTCTATATTTAATTAACGTACCCTCTAATATAATTCCCCTAACTCTTAACGATCCATGATAAGGGCAATTATCGTCATCACACGTTTTCTCTGGAATCTTAACATTAGGTATGCCAGGATCTTTCACTAATTTACCCTTAGATACCATTTAATTCACCTAATTCTTTTCCAAGGTTTTCCTACTAGCTTATAGCCAGCTATTATAAAAGACTTACCTTTAAAAGTTATCTCAAATATCCCATTGGCCTTTAACACTCTTATGATCTTATTTTTATCACCAATTTTAATTAAAAATGTTTTTTCTGTCTCTAAGATAATATAACCTTCTCTTAAAATAAGTGAAGGATCGGAATGATATAAGATTTTTATTTTAGCACCTATATAATCTAATCTCATTGTAAATTAAAAATCAAGCTTTATTAGAAGTTTTTCTTCTAATCTCATTTAATATAGTTAATATTCTAGCAATATCTTTTCTAGTATTTTTAATGCTTGCTGTATTCTTTAAAGTTCCCATCCTAGCTTGTACTCTAAGTTTAATTAGTTCTAATCTTAACTCCTCTAATTTCTTTAGCAGTTCATCTTTTCGCATCTTTCTTAAATCATCTGGATCTAATGGCATGCCTAAGCACCCTTATTTTCATCCTTTTTCTGACTTGATTCATCGATAAATGAGACATTTGTAACTGAAACTTCCTGGGGCACGGAGGGAGTCTCTCTTATACTTATTTTATCTTCAATTTTTAAAGGTTTAGTTATTACAACTTCTACACCATATACGCCAGGTTTTAACATTGCTATTGCTACAGCTCTATCTATCATTTTCTCTAATTGTTGTCCGCTTTTATAGACTATACCCTCTTTTAACTTCTCATATCTAGCCCTTTCAGACGTAAGTTTGCCACTTATTGTAACCTCTGCACCTAAAGCACCTGCATTCATAATCCTTCTTATTGTTATAAATGCAGCTCTTCTAAAGTGATAACCTTTTTCTAATGCTACAGCTAATCTAAATGCCATTACTCTAGCATTTAATTCTGGATTCTCTACGTTTGTTATAGTAATTTGAGGATTTTCTAGACCAAATACTTTCTCAAATATTTGTGCCAATTGCTTTATATTTCTCCCGCCTCTTCCTATTATCATTGGAGGCCTTCCAGCATAAATTATAACCCTTGTTCCTATTGGTGTTTTTAGCACCTCAACACCAGCGTATTCTGCATTATAATATTGCTTTGCAAGATATTCATCTATCATTACCTTTACCATAGACTTTTCTAGAAAATATCTCTTTATATTAGGCATATCACTCTACCTCCTCTAATATTACCTCAATATTACTTGTCCTTCTATATTTTGCGGTAGCTCTCCCAAACGCTCTAGGCATATATCTCTTTAATGTAAATCCCTTATGTGCAGCTATATGCTTAATTATTAACTTGTCACTATCTAGTCCCTTATTTGACGCGTTAGCTTCTGCATTTTCTAATAACTTTAAAACGTACCTTATTGCCTTCTTAGGATACCTACCAGCTTTAATTTTCCATTTAGGTGATATATTAGATTTATGTGAAGCACCTTTATAGTACCTCCAATAAGGAAGCGCTTCTTTTTCCTCTAATACTCTATTAAGAAAATTCTTTGCATCATGAAGATACATACCCCTTATGGCCTTACAAACATTATAAAGGTCTTTTATTGAGACTGGAACATCTCTAATTACTGCTTTGGCAATTTTCAATTCATCCACATTCAATTGTGGATATATCCAAGATGCCATAATATCATCCCTTCATAGCTAAGAATAGACTTGACCTAGTAGCTTTGAGTCCAGGTTCCCCATGCTCAACTTTCTTCGTGGTTATTGAGTATTCACCTAAATAATGTCCTATCATCTCAGGCGTTACTGTAAACTCAATAAACTCTTTACCATTATATACAGCTAACTTAAGTCCTATCATCTCAGGTAATATGACTAGATCTCTAACATGTGTTTTTATAACCTTATTGATTCTCCCTTCTTTCCTATATTTTCTAATCTTCTCTAGCAAACGTCGTTGAGCATCTGTGAATCCTCTTTTTAACGACCTTCTTTGCCTCGCAGGTAATAATTTAATGAATTCATCCATTGGCATATTTAATAGTTCGTCAATGCTCTTACCCCTATACTTAAAACTTTTCCATTCAGGCGGTATTTCTACTGACATCTAACTATCACCTATATATCTCATATTTATAAAACTCACTTACCCTCTTTTCTCCCTGTTCTTCTAGCAGCAATATGGCCAACCTTTCTTCCAGGTGGTGCATTTCTGGATACAGTAGATGGTCTACTCACACTTTGATGTAGACCTCCACCATGTGGATGATCTACCGCATTCATCGCAACTCCTCTTACTCTAGGCCACTTTCTAGCTTTTACCTTATACTTCCAATAATTAGCACCAGCTTTAAGTAACGGTTTTTCAGTAACTCCACCACCAGCTACTATACCAACAGTAGCTCTTGCCTTGCTTGATACAGCCTTTATTTTTCCAGATGGTAACCTAATAAGTACTTTATCACCGCTTTTACCTACTACAATAGCATAAGCCCCCGCACTTCTTGCATATTTCCCTCCATCTCCAAAATTCTCTTCAACGTTACATATTGTAACACCTTCTGGTGCATCGCCCACTTCAATAACGTTACCGTTTGCTATTGGTGATCCTTTGCCAAACTCTATCTTTTGGTTTATAAACATCCCTTGGACAGCTTGCATGTAAAATTTCATACCATTTTCAAGCTTTACTAATGCTACTGGAGTATTCATTCCTGGGTTATGAACTATATCTATTACCTTACCCACAAAGTGACCACTTATATTTGGGTATCTAACTTTTCCTACCCTTAGCCAACCAGGATTTCTAAAATTAGGGGATCCTTTACCAGCCCTTTGTTGTAACAATCTCTTACCCAATTAGACCACCTTCATAATATACCTAATTTATGTGCTACATCACTTGCCTTATATTCTGGAGCTAATTTTACATAAGCTTTCTTATACCCCTGCGGAGTTACAAGCACGTTTACCTTAACCACCTTAACCCCAAATAATTTTTCTACATATTTTTTTATTTCTCCTTTAGTATCATTTTTGTCAACTATAAACGTAAGTGTATTATTATTCTCAATTAATCTTAACGCTTTTTCTGTGGATAATGCATACCTAATCAACTTAAATCACCAGCCTTTTACTTAGTCTGTCACTTAATATTTTTATACTACTTTCAGTATAAACAGTAAGTCTGCCTGGATGTGTTCCTGGTGCTAAATGTATAACACTAAGGTCTTTTGCGCACACTACGTCTACACCAGCTAAATTTCGAGCAGCTTTAAATATTGGTAGATTGTAATTGTGAACCACAATTAATGGACCAACTGGTTTCTTATATCTTCTACCTCTCATCTTACCTTTTCCTGCCCTTATCTTAATTCCCTCTTTAACTCTTATTATATCTTCATAAATTCCTAATTTTTTGAAAAACTCTTCAACCTCACTAGCAGTTTTAAAGTCAGCAATTTCATCAGACACTACTATTGGAAATTTTAAGGACTCTTTAAACCTATGACCCCTAGCTCTAACAAAATTGCTATCTGCTGTCGCACTAATTGCACTAATAATTGCTAACCTCTTTTCCTTTTCATTTATTTCTTCTACAATTCTCTCTTCTGGAGATGGTGGGAAAGCTGCTCTACCCCCCACAGCATTAGGTGCTAGCGCTGCTTCTCCTGAGTTCTTAACTCTAGGAACTCTAGCTAATCCTAAATTAATTCCAAAACTCTCAGCACTAGTTCTTTTACCTGCCATAGGATCTCTTCCTTTCGGTTGTAATGATTTCGTAAAAGAGGATAGAAAAGCACGTCTTATTAAGTCTTTTCTAATTGGATATGAGAATATTAGAGGTAACTGAATTTCTTTAACTTTATTTCCCTCTTTGTCTAATACATCAGTTATCTTCTGAACTAGTTCTAAATACATTTATCTTCACCCTTGCTGACTATTTAAGTTTATATATGTTATTTTAGGAGCAGAATTAAAATCATAATATGGTCTAATAGGTTCTCTTAAAAATATGGGCCTCTTTTTAGATCCTATTATAGAACCTTGTAGTAAAATATAAGTGTTCCTCACTATACCATATCTTACAAATCCACCTTTTGGATTTATCTCGTTAACATTATCACTAATCTTCAAAATCCTTTTATTATATTCTGTCCTCCTATGGAAACCTAACTGACCAGGTTGAGGGACATAACTAGGTGTACCTAATGAAGGACCTCTGGTGCCTATTTTCCTACTTCCCTTTCTATGTTTATGCCATCTTGGAAGTTCTATAACATTATATCTTTTTATTACACCTGCGAATCCTTTACCTTTAGTTACACCTATTACATCAATAAGTTGTCCTTCTCTAAAAACTTCTTTAATATTTACCTCCTTCCCTAAAATACTTAGAGCATAGTCTAACTGTTGTCCTTTATCTCCTCCGCCTATTTGAATCTCTACTAAATCTGGGACTTTTTTACCTAAAGAGAGAATTTTTCTAGGTATTGTACTAGCTAAAATTCTAAAATACAATATTCTATCTAAATTGGATTTGATAAGTTCTAATCGTTTACTAAATTTTTCTTCAAATTGCTTTTTCTTTTCTTCATTCTCTAAAAATTCTGACAAAGACTTTACTCGCCTAATTAAATCACGATTTAAAGAAGAGAGTGTCCAATATTCTGTTAACACGTTAGGTTCTCCTTTTTCATCAATAGTATACGCTCTTAATGCCAACGGTATAATGGGAGGTGTTTCAACTACCGTAACTGGCACGTATATCTCCTTGCCATTAGTAGGAGAATTAGGTCTATCATCTATAAGGAAAACATGTGTCATACCCACTTTATATCCTACAAAACCTAATAATTTAGGCTTCTCAAAACTTACCTGCGGCCATGATCTTGGAGTAGGTAATAATTCTGAAGACCTCTTTCTTGGCCTAAGTCCAGCTGAACCACGTCTAGGTGAAGACAGCTTACGATGACCCATTAATCTTCCCCGCTAATGCTATTTCACCTATTACTTGGGAATTATAAATCTAACTTAACAGAACATTTAGTATAGAAAGGGAATACGCTAAAGCCTCTTCTACTCTTATATCAGATACTCCTTGATTAATTGCGAAATTATACGATTTAGTAAGATACTTTTCGCCTAATTTATATAAAAGGTTGCCTTTAGGCGGACCTATAAGTAATGTTATCCCAGACTTCTTATATAAATTGATAATTTCTTGCACATTTTTTACTGGATTTTTACCACTTCTACTAGCAATTATCAAATTATCTAATTTAAGAATTTTCTCTAATTTTACAAAATTCATTTTAACTCCATTATAATATGGATTTCTATATGGTATATAATCCAAATTTAGAGAATCTAAAATAAGAATAGAATTATAATTTGTATTAAGTTTTTTAACATTAATTATTCCAAAATCTCCCTTATACCCTAATCTTATTTCTCCTTCTATTCCTGATCGTGAAACTGCGTGTAGGGGAATGTTTAGAGGGCTAACCATTCCAACCTTTCTTAAATGTGGTTTAATTGAAATGTATTTTTTGAGATACGGAGGGAGTAACATGTATTTAGTAAGATCATTAACTATATTTTTTAATTTTTTTGATTTTGATGAATCTTCTATCCAGTAGATTTTACTTACCCTAAAAGTACTGGCAACTCTAAGTATAAATGATAACTTTAATGTAATTTCTAGCAGAGAATTTTCTATATCAAAAGTTGATAAAAAAAGAGCTACATTTAATGGTTTATAACGAGGAAAAGGGTACATTATTTCTTCTCAGATTTTTTAATTCCTATAATATAAGATTCTCCCTCTATATCCCATTCCAGTACTAAATCGCCCTTAGCCTCTCCCAAATATAATTTGTTAGCCCTAGTTTCATTTATTATGTAATTTTCCCATTTTTTAATCATCTCTATTCTTTCTTCTGGGACTTTAAGCGTTAACTCAATGTAGTCTAAGATATTAAGACCTAGTTGCTTTCTCATAAACTGTATCCTTCTAATAATATCTCTTACTATTCCTTCTTCCTCCTCCTCTTTAGATATCTCTTTACTTATTACTACTATTCCTCCATCAAATCTTGCTGAAATATAACCCTCTATAGTTTCCTCTGAAATACTTACATGAGAATTACTAATAATTACATCTTTACCGTCAATTATAGCTTTATGGACTTTATTAGTAAGTATATCTCTTGCTACAATATCCATATTCTCCTCAATATATTTTATTATTTTAGGCGAAAGATCTTTATATTCTTTTCCTATTGCAGATCTATTTGGACTAACCTTATACTTACTGAATTTACTAAACTCCTCAATCTTGTTTATTTCAAGATCTTTTGTATTTAATAAAGATATTAGCACGTCCTTGATTTTACTCATTTGATAAATAAGTTTCTCATCTTCAATAAAAATGAAGATCCTTGATAGGGGCCATCTTAACTTTAATCCAGCCTTAGCTCTAGCATTTAAAGCAGCCTCATTTATTTTCTTAGCAACCTCAAAAGCGTTCTCTAGCTCACTATTTATAAATGACTCATCATAACTACTAATAGTTTCCATTGAGACCGACTCTTTTCCATTAACAACGAATGTTTTATAAATTTTCTCTGATATAAAAGGAATTACTGTTGACGCTAATATAATCCAATTCTTTAAAACATAGTATAAAATAGAATACATTGCAATTTTATCATTTGTAGTATTTTCTTGCCATGCTCTTTTTCTAATTAATTTTATGTAAAATCTACTTACGTCTTCAACTATGAAATTAACTAGATAATTAGCTAATTCATGAACTTTATAATCTTTCATAGTCTGGTGAACATTTTTTAGCATTGAATTGAATCTAGATAAAAGCCATAAATCTTCAAGTTTTGCATATTTTATCACCTCATTAAGACTATATCTAAGAGGATTAAAATTATCTAAATTCATATAAGTTGATGCAAAGACATATGTATTCCAAATGATCTGTAAATCTCTTTTAGTTAACTCTAGTGATCTCCATGAGAATTTCGCATCTTCCCACGTAGTATTTTTCAATAACCACAATCGTAGTATGTCTCTTCCATATTTTTGAATTACAACGGAAGGTTCAACGTAATTTCCTAAACTTTTATGCATCTCTCTACCTTGCTCATCTAACATAAATCCATGTACTAAAACAGAAATATAAGGAGATCTACCCATTAATATCATACCTGACCTTAATAAGCTAAAGAACCAGCCTCTTAATTGATCATGACCCTCTAAAACTAAATCAACTGGTCCTAATTCTTTCCATTTTTCTTTCCAATCTTTGCCTAAACTTGCGAAAAATGCAACGCCACTATCGAACCATACATCAGCTACATCTGGAATTCTCTTTGCAATGCCACCGCATTTATTACATTTTACTTTAACATTATCTATCCAGGGCCTATGCAAATCATCTGGAACTGGAGTAATCGCGACTTTTTCTAGCTCTTCTTTACTTCCTACAACTATAATATTTCCACAATTTTCACATATCCAAATAGGTAATGGAGTTCCCCAAAATCTTTGCCTGCTTATAACCCAATCTCTAAGGTCTTTGACCATGTTTAATATTCTAGATCTTCCCCACTCTGGTATCCAGTTTACCTTATTTATTTCATCTAACATCTCATTTTTTATCTTTGTTACTTTTATAAACCACTGATCTACAGCTCTAAGTATTAATGGAGTCTTGCATCTCCAACATACTGGGTAACGGTGGATTATTTTTCCATCATATAGAAGCGCATTACGTTGTTTTAGATCTTCAACAATTATTTTTGAAGCTTCTCTTACTTTTAATCCTTTATATTTCCCTCCCTCTTCTGTAAATTCTCCTTTATCATTTACAAACATAATTACTGGAAAACCATATTTTTGACCTATTATGAAATCCTCCTCTCCGTGTCCTGGTGCACTGTGTACAAGTCCAGTACCCTCATTTAACATAACAATATTACCAGCGTCTACTACATAATGGTAATCATCTAGCTTCATCTGAGCAGGTATTAGATCCTTTAAAGGATGCTCATATTTAACACCTAATAACTCTTCGCCCTTAAATGTCCTTATTACCTTGTAATTATTTATTTTAGCATCTCTCATTACAGCTTCAACTCTATCCTTAGCAATTATTAGAATTTCGTCATTAACCTCTACTTCTGCATATTCATAATCTTTATTTATCATAACAAAAACATTAGCAGGTATTGTCCAAGGTGTAGTGGTCCAAATTACTAAATATTTATTATCGTTTTTTACCTTAAACTTAACGTAAATAGAGGGATCCTCTAACTCTCTATATTCAGATACTTCGTAATCTGATAAAGTAGTCTCACATCTAGGGCACCAATGCAAAACTGCTGTACCTTTACCTAATAAGCCTTTCTCATAAGCACTTTTTATAACACTCCAAGAGGCACTTATATATGAAGAATCTAATGTATAATATGGATTTTCCCAATCCATAAAAACTCCAATATCTTTAAAGCTTTGAGTCATCATAGAAGCATTATAAAGCGCAAATTCTCTACATTTGTTTATAAAATTCTCTATGCCAATTTTGTCAATTATTTCTTGTTTAGTAGATATTCCCAATTGCTTTTCTATAGCTACCTCAATAGGTAATCCATGAGTATCATAACCAGGCTGATCATGAACCCTCTTACCTAATAATCTTTCATATCTTAATACACAATCCTTAATTACCTTATTCCAAATAGTCCCAATATGAGGGACGGGACTTGAGGGATATGGAGGACCATCTATGAAGAGAAACTTTTCCTTTCTCTTACTTACTTCGACCTTTAATTTCTCGTATATTTTATTATCATTCCAGTATCTTATTATTTCGTCTTCAATTAACTTTGGATCATAATTGCCCATAAGGGATCGAACTACAGTAGATAATTTAACCCACCAAACCTTATTACATTAAATAGCTTATAAAAATTTTAGGTACTTAAAGATTGGCTTTCCAGATAGATGGAAAATAAACTTTTGTATACAAATTTAGTATGTGGCTTATTTTATTGTTAAATTATTAACATTTCTATTTTTTAATTGGCATTTACATAATTATATAAAAACTTGTTCATTATATATTATTTTACATAATATATTTAAAAATAAATTGTTATTGACCTTTAAGATATAAACTTATATATTTCATCTATCATTTCCATCATTTTGGCACTACCTCCTATATCTGGCGTTAGCTTTTCTCCCTTCTCATAAACTTTAATTATTGAATTTTCTAAGGATTTAGAGGCTAGTAAGTATCTGTTATCCATAGATATTTCATACATTCTATTAAACATCATAGATATAGAAAGCAAAAATGCTGTAGGATTAGCTATCCCCTTACCAGCAATATCAAAGGCAGCACCATGAACAGGCTCAAACATCGACTTTTTATCACCAATATTTGCAGAAGGGGCTAAGCCAAGACTACCCGCTATTTGACTGGCCTCATCACTTAATATATCCCCATATACATTAGTAGTAACTATGACGTCAAATTTGCTGGGATCTTTAACGAGGTTAGCTGCAGCTGCATCGACATACATTTCTTCAAAAATAACTTTACCTTTCAATAATTCTCTGCAGATTCTTGCGAAAAGTCCATCTGTAACTCTCATAACATTTGCCTTATGAACACATGTAATTTTACCTCGTCTTTTTAAAGCGTAACTTAATGCTACATTAATGATTCTTTTAGATGCAAACTCTGTTATTATCTTTAATGCTACAGCAACACCATCAGAAGCCATAAATTCAAATCCCTTATATAAATCTTCAGTATTTTCCCTTACTATTAATATATCAACATTCTTGTACTTTGATTGTACATTGGGCAAAGACTTAGCTGGCCTTATATTAGCGTACATATCATACATTTGCCTTAATTTAACTACAACATCCATTGCACTTTCTCCTACAGGCCCCTTTAATATCATATCTGATTTCTCTATCACGTTCAACGAATGTTTAGGTAAAGCTTCACCATATTTACTTAGAGCTGAATCTCCTGCTTCAACTTCAATAAAATTTACATCAAGCCTATATATCTCCTTAAGTTTAGATAAAATTTTTTTACTTCCTTCATATATTTCAGGACCTATTCCATCACCTGGTATAACAGCTACATTAAAGGTCATATGTAAACAACACTAGTCTAGCTTAAATCCTTTTAATCTAATGTTTTCCTCTATCACATTTAAGATATTAATTAAATCTGGTGATGTACGTTTTATAACATTATATTCATATTTAAGAATTTCAATAAGCCTTTTTAAATCCTCTCCTTTATATATATCTAATCTGGTATAATTTACTAGAAGATCTATTAATAAAAAATCTCCCCTATTATAAGCTTGAGTTATGTATGTGTTTATCTCTAAATCAAGAGGAGAAACCCTAAATATAGAAGGATCATCTTCTGTAACTTTAATACATTCAGCAAATATTATATTTAAATTCTTTAGAACTGGAATATTATATTCACTATCTAAATCAAAGTTCAATTTTTCTAACAGAGAATATACAAATAATCTAGAGTTTAAAGTAATATGTATTGAGCATTTATTATTTTTAGTTAAATTCGCAAAAGTAAGAGTATTCTTATATATTCTTAAACTTAAACTATCATTATTTACTATAATCCCTAAAGGCTTTATTACTGGCCTAACTCCAGAAGTGCCTACTAATGTCTCATATATACCATCATGAGGAAAGAACATTTTTAAAAATCTCTTCATAGTTTACTTGTGATTTTGGAACGCCTTAAAGCCTTGTCTAAATACGGTGAAATAATATCTGGGTCTAGAACAGAAATAAAAATTAGAGATGAAATAAAAAAAATTCTTGAAGATGCTTGCGATGAAATTAGAATCACCCCAATTCGAACACTTAATTGGGAACAAAGGGAATTAATCTTTGAGTGTAATGGAAAGAGATTTAATGCTATTTCGTTACCCTATTCTTTATCTATTGACATTGAAGCCAAAGTTGTAGAGAAATTTGATGAATGTAAAAATAATATAATAAAAATAAAAGTGAACGATCTGTATGAAATCAACAAATATTATATTCGATCTGTAGACTCTGGATGTTCTGGAGTTATTTTTACGCTTGATGATAAAATGAGAAAATTTGTAATAAAATACGGAGACCTCTTAAGTTATAAACCTAATCCTCCACCCCCAATACCTGCAGTTTACGTTAAAGCTTCGGATTTTCCATATATTATGGGAAAGTGTAGAATTTTACTTAAGACTAGTATAAATCCTTATGCGACTGGATATATAATTGAAGGTATAGTAAACTCTAGAAATGAAAATAAAGCAATACATATTACAGCTCATCACGACCATTGGTTCTATGGAGAAAGAGATGACTTATTAGCAGTAGCCTTACTTCCAGAATTTGCTTCCAATTTATATGAAATCCATTTAATTTCGTTTACTGCAGAAGAATCAGGAGCCATTAATTTTTCTACATTTTCTTGGTCTTATGGATCTCGAACATTTCTCCAAAAAATCATTAGTCTAGATAATATAATATTAAATATTAATTTAGATAATATAGGTGAGAATAATATCGTAATTAAAACTGTACCTAGTATGGTAACATATGTAAGAAAATTCTATGATAATGTAATTAGTATACCAGAAATATATACTGATAGTTATTCATATGTAAAAAAGGGTATACCCAGCATAAGTATAGAGAGTGCTCTTAATCCCCACTATCATAGTGAAAGCGACATTATAGAAACTAAAAATGATAGAATAATTAATAATAGTAAAATGATAATAAATTTAATAAATAGAATAATTAATAATAATATAGAATTCAATGTAAAAGAGATGGAAGAATATCTAAAGAATCTCATGTATAATTTACCGTTATCATTAAAAACATATTTAATAAATATAACTGATAAATTAAATCAAAATGACATTTACATTTTGAGAGAATTATTTAAATTTTATGGAGGCATAATATCCCTTGATAAACCATATGCAAATGTAAATTTGTTCCATAAAATTATTGGAATTGAAGAAGCTAGAAGTGCTAACTCAAAGACGTGCATCGAAGATTTAGGGTGTCTAGAAAAAGTAAAAGATTATGAAGAATATAATAGATATTACTCATATTACATCTCAGAATTAAAAGAACAAATAACGAATGATTATCTAGATAAATTATATTTATTATTAAAGAAATTCCTCTAATTGAGTAAGGCTTGATATAACGAAATCTGCATAAAGTTCTGCATTCTTGACTTTACCTTTTCTATCTAAGAGCACACTATTCATATTTGCCCTTTTTGCAGCTAAGCAATCCTTTATTGGATCATCCCCAATAAACATACATGAAATAGGATTTACAGATAACCTTTCGCAAGCTAAAATAAAAGGTTCTAAATTAGGTTTTGGTTTAATTCCCTCTTCTCCAGCAATTATTATGATATCAAATTTATCTATTAGAGGAAAATTTCTTAACCTTCTATTCTTATTTCCCCCTTCTCCATCACTATTTGTAATTATACCTAGTTTGTATCCTTTACTACTTAAATATTCCACGATTTCTTTTGCATCATCATAAGGTTCATTTTGACTTGCTATTGACCAATATAAACTAGTCCAGTCATAAAGTTGTGTCTTATCTATATCGTGAAAATTTAAGGCTTTAAGAACGTTTTCCCACCATTTATTTCTATTATATTCCCCTTCTCTCTCTAATCTATTGCTCTCTATTTCTGTTAGTTTTATAATTATATTTAAATCTATTTCATGCTTATAATTCTCTTTTATATAATTGTATATATCTTTGCTTACAGCAAGTAATGCTTCTCGTGACTTCTCCTCAAAATTTACTAGTGTATTATCAAAATCAAAAAGTATTGCCTTAATATTATTGAAAATTTTATTATCTGAATACAATTTATATCACGATATGAAGTCTTCAACTTTAGGTAATTCTTTTGGTAATCCTTTTCTTTCTCTAATTTTATTTATTACATCTAATAATATACTATCTGGTACTGGAGCCCATCTACTAAACTCCGTACCCCAAAATGCTCTACCACCAGTAGCACCTCTTAACTCACTAGCCATATCATATGACTCTGCTACCGGTATTTCGGCTATTACCCTAGCCATATTTGACACTTGAGAAACGTCTAGTATTTTACCTCTTTTTCTAGTTATCACCGCAGTAACGTTACCTATAAGATCTGTAGGAACTCTTATGTCCAACTTCTGTATGGGCTCTAATAAGGTAGGTCTAGATGTTAAAAATCCGGCAAATATGGAATTTCTAACCGCAGGATATATCTGCGCAGGACCTCTATGGGCTGGATCCTCGTGAATTATTGCATCATGCATAATTACCTTTACCCCTCTTATAGGTTCATGTGCTAAAGGCCCTTCTTTCATTGCTAACCTAAAACCTTGAATAACAGTATCTATTACTTCTCTTAAATGCTGAACACCGCTTGTCATGTCTACTAAAACATTAACATTCTCATCTATAGCGATTATCCTTTTCGCTTCATCGTAATCCCAATCTGCCTCATCCCTTAGTATTTTAGCCATTTCTTTGTTATCCATATCTTCTCTAACAGTCCCATTGCTTATTAGTTCTATGGTCTTATCATTTAAGGGCTCTACACTGAAATAGAATTTGTTATGCTTATTTGGAGATTTACCTTCAAATATCTGACTCTTTGCTCTTATACTTTCCCTGTAAACTACAATAGGAGGAGTAGTAATTACGTCTATACCATAATTTTCCCTTAGTAACTGCAATGAAACTTCTAAATGTAAGAAGCCCATCCCTGATAATAAATACTCTCCGGTCTCCTCATTAATTTTAACTATTAGATTAGGATCTTCAATGCTTAGTTTCCTTAATGCATCTATCATCTTTGTTAGATCCTTAGGATTTTTAGGTTCTACAGCTATAGTGACTACTGGTTCTGATATATAATGTAACCTTTCAAAGCTACCTTGAACATCCTTAAAAGCTACAGATAAAGCAGTTTCACCGGATCTAGCCCTATCCAGCCCCAAAACAGCAGCTATATTCCCTGCTGGGATTTCTTCTGCAAGCTCTCTCGTTGGACCCATATATAGGCTTACTTGCAACACTCTTTGTGAAGTTTTGGCGTTAACTAACCATAGTTCTTCACCCGATCTGAGAGTTCCAGAAAATACTCTGCCGGTTGCAACTAAACCGGCATGTGGATCTACCTTCATGTCAGTAATCATAAAAACTATTGGACCATTAGGATCTGCATTTAACATTGCCTTAGCTACTTCACTATCAAGACTTCCTTTCCATATTTTCGGAATTCTATATTTTTGAGCTTCTATTGGATTTGGAACGAACTTTATTGCAGCATCTAATAATGCTTCATGAATAGGAACTTGTGAGGCTAGTTCTTCGACTTTAGATTTATCTGAAGAAGTATATGCGTCAATTACATGTTTCATATTTATGCCTTTTTTCTGAGCCATAGGTAAGCTAAATCCCCACTTATCCTTAGCAGATCCAAATATTACATTGCCAGCTTGTGGATTAATCATCCATTTTTCTTTAAATTCTGGCTCTCCATACATATCAATTAAGTTGTTAAATTGCCTAATTATATCTAGCAATCTATTTAGCATTTCTTGAGGACTTAGCTTCAATTCCTTAACTAATCTATCTACTTTATTTATAAACAGGATTGGTCTTACTCTCTCCTCTAAGCTTTGCCTTAATACAGTCTCAGTTTGCGTCATAATTCCCTCTACTGCATCTACTACTACTATTGATCCATCTAAAACTCTTAGACTTCTCGTAACCCTTCCACTAAAATCAACGTGACCTGGTGTATCTATTAGATTAATTACATAACCCTTACCTTCAACTTCGTGATATAAGCTAATGTTAGCAGCCTTTACTGTTATGCCTCGCTGTTGCTCCACATTTAGATAATCAAGTGCAAGTGCTTCTCCCGCAACCTTTGGTGATATTATTCCAGCTGCAGCAAGTAATGTATCACTTGTTGTAGTTTTGCCGTGATCTACGTGAGCTATTATCCCTATATTCCTAACCCTTGTCCTATCTTTCATTAAACTAAGTACTTGTTCTACTGTCTTGTATCTAGGCAATTAAAATCACCAACTTCTTGCTCTTAAACTTCTATAGACCCATATTAAAAGGTAATGCACAAAAGAATCTAAAAATTCAGAGGAAGTCAAATAACGAAGAACTTTTCTTTTTATTATTATTACTGACATTACTTGATTTCAAATAGGGAGTCCTTAAAATTTTGTATATATCTTCAGCTTTTTTCCTACTGCCAATAGCTTTCTCTAGATCGGCTATAGAAGCATTACATATATTTTGAATTGTGCTAAATTTTGTAAGTAACTTTTCTGCTAACGTAGTACCTATATGTGGAAATGACTCTACTATATAAAGCTGAATGTCTGAAATGTTTTCTAATTTTGACTTATTATGTAAATTAATTCTTCTTCCGTAATTATATTCTAATTGATATTTCTCTGCTAATTTCTTTAAAATTTCTGCAGTATCCCTTCTATCTCTAGAGTAAAGCACTTTTATATTATAATCAATAGTTGCTGCAATAAGTGCGTTATTAATTGCATGCCATTTTTCAGTTATATTCCTAATTATATTGATATCTCCTTCTATAATTAATATTGGATTATTATATGCCTCAGACAATCTATTTAATTGATCAAAAAATCTTTTATCAAAAACAGAGTTAACTAGGTCTGTTACTGCTTTTCTCTCTACAGCTACATTTTCTGAAATTACGTAATCTGCTACACTAAGTTGAGTTAAAATCACAACTACTCCTAATTCCTTTAACAGTTCTGGTATACCACTAACCTTCTCCCTGTCATCAGCATAAATTCTCAGTACCATAGACATTATTAATTATCAACTTTATGCTTTTATACCCGTTTGACCACCTTGAGGATAATATCTTGATAACATTTCATTTATTTTGGTCTGTAAATCCTCTAATTGCTTTCTCAGTATTCCTTCTTGTTTCTGATAAGTTCTGGATCTAAGTTCTAATAATTCTTTTCTATCATTTAGCTCTTTTTCTATAGATGCTTTGTCGGATTTAACTAGCAAATTACCTACAATTTTATATATAATTGCATCTGCTGTCAAAGTTGATAACTCCTCTAAAACTCTATTTATCTCACGTAATTCATTCTCTATAGTGGTCTTCTCTAAAAGTAATCTATCTAATTGATCCTTTAATTGCTGGAACCTGACTAGCTGAGTTTGAACTTCAGGAGGTAATTTTTCAGCCACTTTTCTCCACCTCTTCTAGTGACTTTAAAATTGTATAGAGCCAAAGTATATAAGAATTCATTATAGCTCTAGCTCTTGTTACCGAAGGAGCATTTATTTCAATTTCAAAAGGTTCTCTTTTCACTTTTACGTATTTTATGTCTACTTTTTCAACTATTATAGAATTATAAATTATATTATCTATTTTATCACGTTCATTATCCTCAGAATTAATTAAGATTTTTATTCTTAACACGTTTCCAATATCATTTTAAAAAACTTAACATTATCTTCAACCTTTGTAAATAAAAGTTCACATTTGTTCTCTGAAATTTTATTTATATTTAATATAATATTACAATTAAAGTTATCATATTTATATGTAAATATATTCATATCAATTAAAAAATTTCTTAAAAAATCACATTTATTATTGTTTATACAAACAATTCCGTTCTTTATCTGCTTTAACGATATCCCATAATCGGAGGGTAGAGATAATCCATCTATTTTAAATATATATTTCGGAGAGAAAGTCTGGAGATCATATACTACTATTTTATACGGATTACCTTTATATGTGGAAATAAAAATTAAATATAGTGCATTAAATCGAACTGCCTCACTAAATATCTCTTTTAAATTTCTTTTACCCCTATTTATTTTTCTTGAATCACGAATAATTAGTGACAGAACATTTAAAAAGTTCCTTACTCTGATATTAGTATCTCGCGAAGATGTTATAATAATCCTAGAATGGAGTATATGCAAGTCCTGCCCACTTAGTTTTACACTTCTTGCAATACCAGATCCCAGAAGCTAATCTAATGACCTTACCAGAAGTTTTACAGTAAGGACACTGATGCTCTTGATACCTCCTCTCCATTATTTCCTTCCATTTTTTTCGTAATGTAGAACCATATCGGGCACCAAAACGCCCTGCTATTCCGGTTACTTTCCCCATACTGTTAAACCTCTAGTAAGTTTAGATGTTTAACTGCCTTTTAAGTTCTTCGAAAAGTTTTCCCGCTGCACTCCTTGCTATATTTTCTGCTTGATCTACATCTTGTAACGAAAGACTACCCTTTCCTGATTTCTGAATACCCACTATCCTAAAATCTGGAGTATATGAAAACGAAACCTTTGTGTCCATAATGGACTCCTCATCTAAATCTGGATCAACTATTAGATATTTATCGACTTTAGCAACAGATACTGTAACAACAGGATAACTCATAGGTAATTTTCCATTAACTTCATTCTTATTAATTCTATATTCGCCATTCATTTGATCTACCTTATATAATTTTGTATTATACAATGCAGCTACAGATGCTAACGTGCATGCATCTAGAGCATTACCTCCATAATCTAAAACGTATACATCTAACCATACTGTCCATACACTTTTACCCGGCTCTATTACTAACCTAGTTAAATCTATAGCCTTTGAATCTCTTAGACTTCTATCAATAACTCTAGCTAATTCAATAGCGTTCTCATCAGGAGGACCAGGTTCAAAAGTCTCATACGCTAAAGGTAATAGTTCAACGTTCACTATTAGATTGCCTTGATTAGGCGTATCTTCATAAGGTTTATCTAACTCAATCTTAGTTCCTGCTAATACTACTGTATTCCCTAATTTGACAAGCGCTGAACCATCTGCTTTTTTAGCATAGTCTAAAATTATTGAAATTGGCCTGTAATCTGTCAATTTTCTCCCGTCTTGCCTTATACCTTTTTCAAAAAGACTTACAATACTTTCTTTTTTTATTAAAGGAATAATATTTTGATTTGAAGGTGTAGATGACATTTTATATCGCCTCCTCCTTAAATTCTATATATCTATTTTTTAATGCTTCTTTTTCCAAATTGTATATAATGTTTATCCCCTTTATTGCTAACTCAAAAGCCTGCTTAAACTCTTCTGGAGTCATGCTACCATTAAGTTGCAATAATGTAACCTGACCTAATGAGGGCATTATCGCAACTGGCATATCTGCTTCTCCCCACATGTCTTCTGGTTCGTTTAAATCTAACACTATCACTCCGTCAGCCTTACCTACTGCTACTCCCGATATTAGATCTCTCATCGGAATTCCAGCATCAGCTAACGCTAATGACGCTGCCATTAATGATACGAGTCTAGAACCTGCATCTGCTTGTAAAACTTCAGTGAATATATCTATAGCTGTTCTAGGAAATAATTCTACTAACACTGCAGATTCTAACGCCTCTCTTATTACTTTAGAAAGCTCTATTTCTCTTCTACTAGGTGCTGGATTTTTTCTCTCATCTGTTGAGAAGGGAGCCATATGATATCTTACTCTTAAAACTGCTCTATCTGGCAACGATAAATGCCTAGGGTGCATCTCTTTAGGACCATAAACAGCTGCTATTACCTTTGTATTTCCCATTTCAAAAATAGCTGAGCCATCCGCATTTTTTAGGACTCCTAATTCTATTTTTATATTTCGCAACTCATCCGGTTTTCTTCCATCTAATCTTCTTCCATCTTCAAGGATCAATTTTGGTTTCTGTATCTGAAACATTTTTTTCACCTAGTTTTTCTTTAATAAATTTTTTTATTCTATCTGTTAATCCCTTTATATGAGATTCACTCTCAATTTTTCTTATTGCCTCAATTAATACTTCTTCTGAAAGACGCGACGGACAATTAGCCCATATCCTACCATTATTTGCTACTAGCATACTACATCCGCTTTCAGAAGTCAAAGTTTCATACATGCTTTTATTCTTGCCTATGACACGTGGAACCTTAACCGGCATTATATCAATTACTGTCCCAGAATTTATACGACCTAAATCCTTACCTTTAACAGACAAAACTGGGTCTATTGTCCTATCAAAGTTTTCAATTTTAGCTATTATATAATCTCCTACATCTAAATATCTCCTTAAATCCTCACCGGGATTAACCGGCCTGCCAAGTAAATTTAATGCAGGAAGATATGCATGATAGGGTGCTTTAATATCAACTATCCACCCATATATCTCAACGTCATCAATTAAACCTATTACTATATCTCCTACTTTAGGGTAATAAAAGGATCCTTCAAGCGGAACAACCTCAAATTGTGAATCTTTTACATCAAATAAGCCTACTACAGTTGAATAATATTTGTTACCTACCTTTAATATATAAGGAGACCAAGGAATCTGAAACTCTCCTTCAGCTATTAAATCTCCTGGTGCTACTATTGATCTAGGTTGTAACAAGAATTTTTGCTGACTCATATTATCTCACTTGTAACACTTTAACTTCTACTTCACCTTTAGTTAAACCGTTTAACTTATCTATTACCTCTTGTTGCGCACCAGCTGGTATTTCTAGCTCTGCTATTAACGTACCATCCTCTAGCCAACTCGTCTTTTTCACCTCGCCTAGATTATGTAACTGCGCCTTCACTTTAGAGCTATATTCAGGTGGTACTTTTATGTTAAGTATTGCTTTAGCTATCTTAATCGGAATAATCTTAGAAATTTCTTTAACAATTTGCATAGCCTGTGCTTCTACATCTTTATTTAAATCAATTTGTACTCTAGCCTGCTCCATTGCCATTTCTATTCTGGTAGGAGGTATAGGTAAATTAGTTTTAGGATCGATAGCGTTCCTATGAATGAAATCAATTATTTGCTTCCTCTTATTTTCGAGCATTTCTTTTCTTTGTTCTGCAGTAACTGGTAGCTCACCCCTCATTAAAATTTCTTTTACAATAGTCTCAAAATCTGTAGTTCCAAAAACTTTTTTAAGTGCTGCTGGTGAAGCCTTTAGTCCCTTTTTTACGTCTTTATAAATTGTATCTGAGACAACAACGTCTGATAAACTTATACTTTTTCCACTCCTAAAAGCCAAAGCTTCTTTAGGCTTAACTAAAATTTCAAATTTTTCTCCATGCGATTCATATTTAACTACTACATATTCACGCTCCTTAGTCATGAAAAAAGTCCACCTTATAATTTCTGTAGATATATACTTTTTTCCTCATTTGTCATTTTTATAAATAATCCAGTTTGGAGAGAAGCGTAGCCTATTTCTACAGTATTAGGAGTTAATTTTTCATTAGGCTTTAAAGTTGATGATAATGCTCTTAACGCTAAAAGTATTGTATCCTCAATACTCATATCTTCCCTGTAGTTTTTCTCTAAAAATTCTGTTGCTGTATAATAACCTTGACCTATCGCAACTGCATAATATGGCATATACTGACCACTTGGCTCAGTCATGTAGAGTTTAGGTACTGACTTATCTATACCTGCTATTACTAAGGCTACACCAAATGGCCTAACGCCACCGTGCTGCGTATACATTTGCTTAACATCTGCAACAGATTTGGTTAGATAATCTATACTAATTGGCTCATCATAAATTAATCTATGTTGCAATGCGATATTCCTAGCGTAATCAATTAAAACTCTACCATCTGACGCTAAACCCGCAAAACTACAGCCTACATGATCATCAATTAGAAATATTTTTTCTATACTGTCAACGTCCAATAACGTCTGTGCTTTTCTTTTTTCACTTGCTATTACTACACCAGATTTAGATTTAATCCCAATAGCAGTCCATCCCTTTTTAACTGCCTCAAACGCATAATCTACTTGGTAAAGCGAACCGTCTGGTGAAAATATCGTTATTGCCCTATCATAACCCATTGCTGCTGGACCGAACGCCATATATTATCCACTCATGAAATAGTGAGTAATCCCTAATTTTAAAAATATCGTTCAGCTCGTCGCAGAGGACATCATCGAACAGTCCGGAGCGGCTTCATCATTTTAATCCGATTATTCTTTTAGCCCTTTTTAAACTACCGGTTGTTCTTCTTGGAACTATAAGTATTTTATTTCCATTAATTTCTTTAACAAAAGGCAAACTGGCTAATACAGTCTTATATCCAACTCTATTAGTCGATATTATTCCCTCTTGTGTATCTTCTCTGTATAGTATAACTTTAGGGTTTGCTATATCAAGCCATATACTACCTAATAATTCCTTTACAGAATTGCGAATACCTTTTTCAATATCTATACCATTTACTCTCCCTTCGGTAATAACATAAAATACAATATATCTCTTAGCTTTTGACAATTTTTTGTTTTTAACTATTTTTATATTAAATTGTCTCCTAATAAGATATAGTATAGTTAGAATAGTTAGCCAAGCTAATAGTATCAGATCAATTATTAATTGAATTAAACTCATACAATAATCTTATGGGATTTAAAATAACAAACTTATAAGCTTCCTCTTCGTCAGCCCCTAATATAGTAAGATAACTTATTTTAGATATAGGATTCCATAACTCATTAAAATTCTTAGCGTATGAGGAGAAAATTACATTAGGAATCCATTTATACGAAAATAGGATAGCTTTATAAATTAGTGCCTTTGAAGATTTAAGGGGAACTTCTACAAATTTATTCTGTGTTCTAATAAGATTTAACATAGTTTTTCTAAATATTTTCGAATTTTCGTCATCTAATACTATTGCATTTACCCTTTTGTTTATAATTGCATATTTAAGAGAATCTATAGATAAAGGTTTAACAAAAACTAGCATATGCTCTCTACTAATTCCTTTAAGTATTTTCTTCAAATGGTTACCATTTTCGACACTAAATGTGACTCTTTTAATTCCAATCAACCCATCTTCACTGAATACTAAATTGTACCCTATTTTCTTAGCATAGGGAAACAAATTAGAGTTTAGAATACATGACTCTATTACCAACAATTTTCTTTATCTCCTCCTTTATATTTTCTAATGAAGTATTAAATGATATTACAATTCTAATCACGTCATCCCCTTCTTTAAGCAAAAGCCTATTTTCAGCTATTAAGTGTTGTTTATCAAACCTTAAATATAACTTGCCATTACTCCAGTGCGATTCTATAGTTGCAAAAATAAACATAAGATCGGAAGTATCCATTTTATTTAAGATTAATTCAAAAAGTTGCATGCCACCTTTTTTATCGAATTTATATTCAATTATTGTAATCTTATTCCCATAATGCCCTTGTGCAGTAGTTACACTCTTCTTGGAATTTAGTATAGGAGGCGAGAAAAAAGTTTCAATCCCATTTATTACCTTATTATAATCCTCAGTTTCGTGAATAAAAACAGAAATAGTAGCGTACGTAACTTTCATACCTACTTTCCTGGAATCTTGTCATAATCTTGTAATCTATAGTATTTACTTGCTTCATGTCTCTTCTTCTCTTCTCTCTCCTTTTGCTTTCTATTCCATTTATGTCTTACAGTACCTTTAAGTCCTCTACTTTTTCTTAGCCCTCTAGCCTTTTTACCAGCTGAAGTAAGTCCTCTAAACACCCTATTTCTATTAGCAGGATTTTGTAACCATTTGAGATTCGGATCGTTTTTTATTACGGGATGAGATGGATCTACCAAAATTACTTCATAGTATTTATATAACCCATCTTCTCCTACATAATAACTCCCTAATACCTCTAAATTAGGATATTTTCGCGCAGCCCTTTCTTCTGCAATCCACCTATAACCTTTAGCTGGGGAATAACCATATACACCCATCCTTTTTGGCCTTCTTCCTTTATTAGGCCTAGGTTTATTTAGACCTCCTCTCCTAACTCTAACTCTAACTACGACAAAACCCTGCTTAGCTTTATAACCTAAGGCTCTAGCCCTATTTAGCCTAGTAGGCTTATCTATTCTAACTATAGAAGGCGATTTTCTCCATTCAATTAGCCTTTGTCTTATCACGCTTTTTTTCCAATCTTCTGACTGCCATGTTCTCTCTATATAGTGATATAGTGATAATCCCATCTATTCTCAAAATAGATGCTGAACATCTAATTAATAAATGTGTCCACTAAATCAAACATAATGATTAGCATTGGTATTGTTGGCAAAACAAACGTGGGTAAGAGCACGTTTTTCTCAGCTGCAACACTAAAAGAAGTAGAAATAGCTGATAGGCCTTTCGTAACTATTAAGCCTAATGAAGGAATAGGGTACGTTAAAGTTAAATGTGTACATACGGAATTTAATGTCAGATGCAATCCTAAAAATTCATTATGTATCGATGATTATAGATTTATACCAATAAAACTTATTGATGTGGCTGGACTAATACCTGGTGCTCATGAAGGAAGAGGACTTGGAAATAAGTTTTTGGATGATTTAAGACAAGCTGACGCACTAATTCATGTAATAGACGCTAGTGGCTCCACTAACGAAGAAGGAATTCCAGTTGAACCAGGCTCTAGAGATCCAGAAGAGGATATCAAATTTATAGAAAATGAATTAGATGAGTGGTTTTACTCAATCGTAAGTAAAGATTGGGCAAAATTCTCTAGAACCGTTGACTTATCAGGAAAAGATTTGATAGAAGCATTATTAAGTAAATTATCTGGCATATCTGTTAATAGATCTCACGTAATTGAGACATTAAAAATTACTAAATTAGAAAATTTAAAATTAATGCAATGGACAGAGCAAGATTTAAGACATTTTGCAAAAACATTAAGAAATATTAGTAAACCTATGATAATAGCTGCAAATAAATGTGATTTACCTCAAGCAAAAAGAAATATTGAAAGATTAAAAGAAAAATATAAGTGGGTAATCCCAACAAGCGCGATATCAGAAATCGCATTAAGAAAAGCTGCAAAGGCTGGAATAATAAAATACATACCAGGAGATAAAGATTTTGAGATATTAAAACCATTAAATGAAAAACAGAAAAATGCTCTAGAATATATTAGAAATAATGTCCTAAAAATTTATGGGAGTACTGGGGTTCAAGATGCGATAAATACGGCAGTCTTTGAAGCGTTAAACATGATAGTAGTATATCCAGTTGAAGATGAGAAAAGATTAAGTGATAAGAACGGCAATGTACTACCAGATGCTATACTTCTTAAAAAGGGTTCAAATCCGAAAGATCTAGCATTTATGATACATACTGAATTAGCTAAAGGATTCCTATATGCAATAGATGTTAAAAGAAAAATAAGAATAGGAGAGGATTATCAATTACAAAACAATGATGTAATAAAAATCGTATCAAGTACCGCTAGGCCTTCTTAAATAAGGAGGATAGAAAAACTCACCCTTATTAACATCTCTATCTACAACAGCTCCCGGATAAATCCATGCATAAGCCCCTATTTTAATACCAGGTAAAATAGATACATTTATCCCAGTTCTAACATGTCCACCTACTATAGCCCCTAGTTTCTTTCTACCACTACTCACTCTTTCATTTTTTATATTAACTTTCACTTCTTTTTCATCGAATCTTAAATTAGCTGTAATAGTACCTGCACCAAAATTGACGTCTTCACAAATTACACTGTCACCGACGTAGCTTAAATGAGGTATTTTGGTATTCTCCATGATAACACTCTCCTTAATCTCATTAAAAGCCCCAATTCTAACATTACTGCCTATTACAGTATAAGGCCTAATGTAAGCATAAGGACCTATAACCGAATTTTTACCTATATAGACAGGACCCTCTATATATGTTCCAGACTTTATAACCGCACCTTCTTCTATAATTACCTTATTTTTAATCTTAACATTCTCCTCAACAAGGCCAAAAATTCTACTCTCTTCCTTTTCGAGAAAAATTTTATTAGCCTCGATTAAATCCCAAGGTCTTCCTATATCCATCCACATTCCATTATATTTAATTACTGTGACTTTATCAGCTATCATATTAATTGCGTCTGGAAGTTCATACTCACCTCTGATTGAAGGTCTTATTTTATCTATATGCGAAAAAATATCTTGCGTAAATTTGTATATGCCCGCATTTATTAGATTTGAAGGTGGATTTTCGACTTTTTCTATTATTTTTACTAACCTATTTTCACTATTGAGAATTACAACACCATATCTTTTAGGATCACTAACACTCACACTTAACATGGTATTTCCTTCAACTTTCATCACACTTTTTATTGCATCTTCTTCAAATAATACATCCCCGTAAATGACAAGAAATTCTTCATCGTTAATATATTTCTCTACAGATTTTAATGCTGCAGCAGTACCTTTAGTACCTATTTGTTCAACTAATTTAACTCCTTGAATAGAATTGAAATAAACTTTATACTCACTATTTATTACTACTAGAATATCACTAACATATCTCCTCAAAATTTCAATATGCCTTAAAATTAAGGGCTTGTCCAAAATTGGAACAAATGGTTTTGGTCTAGTATGGGTTATTGGTTCTAATCTCTCTCCTTTACCCGCTGCTAATATTACTGCTTTCAACTTGTTTACCTAAATTCTCTGGTACTTTAAGAACTTTAGTTTTTTCCACTTCAGCTTTCCTTAAGGGATAGATTTTTTTGGCTGCTTCAAATATCTCATTAGCTACCTTTCCAAAAACAATTTCTTGCACGAATTCGTCAAATGTTAATTCGCTTGCTTTCTTAGTAACTAATTCATTAATAATTTTTCTAATAGCAGTTTTTTGAGATTGATGACATTTATAAGTAGTTAATACAAGACCTTTTACTCTTAATACATATCCATCTCTTGTTGTTACATCGACAATACTATTTATCTTAGAACTTTTTCTTCTAATTAAAGATCTTAAATAATCTCTTGAAAGTTCGTGCCCAGCAAATCTCGTAATTAGTCTATCCCCATCACTACCTATTATTTTAAAATATAAATGGACATAAACTTGGCTAAAATCTCCAGTTAAATCATATAACGTAGTCTCAACTTTTCTACCTATTGCAGACGAAACATCATAAGCAGGAGTAGACCCTAAAGGGACTTCTCCAAATACTTTTGGCGCTAATATGGTATACCATTTCTTTAATTTCCACTTATCTTTAATCGCTCCTCCTTTAGCTGACATTACTCATCTCTTTTTCATTGTGGAGTATTCTGGTATAAAGTTTTCTCAGAAAGTGTATTATCACTCTAGCCTCTTCTTCATCCTTAACTCCTCTTATTATTGCGCGCTTTAAAGCTATATACATTTTATAATCATCCTCTGACCTTTTTATTAGCTCATATAATTCCCTAGTATATTTGTCTATTAATTTTATAGATTGATTTGATATAGATTGACTAGATAATGAACTGGTTATATATCTATACTTCCAAATTTCATAAAGCACAATTCCTACTGCATGCGAAAGGTTAAGCACTGGATATTCTGGATTAGCTGGGATATGAAGAAGGAAATCGCTTTTGAATATTTCTTCTCTAGTTAATCCAACACTTTCTCTGCCAAATATTAATGCAGTTTTCTTATCTTGAATTAATGGTATCACCTCCCAAGGTTTTATAGACTTCCTTAAAATATCCCCTTTGTTATCAGCTATGCTAGATGTTGCTATTTTTATATCCACATCTGCTACTGCCTCGTCAAACGAAGATACTATTTTAGCATTAATTAGAATATCCTTACCTCCAGCAGAAAATCTAATTGCATCTGAGATATTAACTTTTGGATTTACTATATACAATTCGTTTACTGAGAAATTTTTGCATAATCTTGCTATAAATCCTACATTATACTCGCCCTCAGGTTCAACGAGAACAACTCTAATCATACTTTATCAACTCTAAAGCTACTAATCTTTCATATCCAATAACTTTTTCATATTTTTTAGTTACAATGTACCTCCTTTCCTTAAGTATATCCCATATAGTATCTTCGTCACTTAATGAAGAATAAAGCGTGTAAATTCTTCTCGCTTTTACTTGTTGTAAAAATTTACCAATTACCTCAATCCCACTCTTACCACCGGACCAACTATATTCTATCCATTCACCATATTCTTCGAAAGGTAAATAAGGAGGATTAAAAATTACCACGTCAAACGTATAATCTCTAAAACATGTAAGTAAATTGCAATTAATAACCTCATAACTATAACTATTTATATCATTAATTTTTAAAGAACATAAAGTGGATAATGTAGCATAGGGGTTAATATCAATAAAAATAACTCTAGCACCTAACTTTAATGCATAAATTCCTAAGATACCCGTGCCAGAACCTAAATCAATAACCTTCTCGTTTTTATTAACTTTAATAATGTTAAGTAATAATTCCGTATCCTCTGCTGGCTCATATGTTTGATCATTTAAACATAATTTAAACCCATGGAACTCAACAATTCTAAAACTTGCCAAGGCTTAAATTCCCTCACCTTTAAATCATTATTAGAATTAAGACCACATAATTGAGATACTCTTCTTAAAGTTTTATTTCTATATCTACTAACACATGAAATCACTTCGTCAACTCTTTTATCATATTTCCTAACTCTATTAAAAATGGAAATTACTGAATAGACCTTTGGTATAGGCTTGAAAAAAGTTGGAGGAATTACATCCTTTATATTTATAATGAAATGAAAATTAAGTAAAAATGAAATATATGTAGGCTCGTTAAATAATTTATCAACAAAATCTTTCTGAAGAATTAAAACTAATCTGTATATTTCATTTAGTTTAACAATTTCCTTAAAAAAATCATAAGTTATTTGATAAGGTAATGAGGACACTATTTGACCTCTAATAATCGGCAATTTACGAGCATCAGCTATTATTAAATTATATTCCTTTAAATATTTAATAAAAGACTCATCTATTTCTATACATAAATCTGGATTTAAAAATTGAGTAATATAACCTTTTCCACATCCTATTTCAATTATGGGTCTTAAATCCCTATCTACATATGAAATAAATTTATTAATAGCCTTCTTATTAACAAGAAATACTTGAGAAAGTTTTACCTTAATTTTTCAAGATATCCCACATAAATAGGTTGTTGCTCAAACTTTTTATTTTCATCTACAATTGGATAAGCAAATAAATAATATTTCTCCTCTCCTTTAATTTCCTTTATAATTCTCTCCACTAATATAGAACTAACATCCCTAATACCTACTCTACTTTCGATATCCTTAAAACTCTCAAAGGGCTTTTTCTTTCGCTCTTCAAGAATTATTCTTAAAGTTTTCTTACCAATATTTGGTAGTAACTCCAATGCGTGAAGTTTTAATGTTAATGGCTCTGCTTTGTTAAAGAATTCTACAAAAACCTTTTCCTTATCAATAACAATCTTATGTAAAACTCTAGGTAAATTATCTTTAGAAACTGACGTAAGATCGTCATATAAGATATGGGCATCAACTTTAACATTTAAATTGGACTCTAAGTCTATTCTCTGCTCCGGTAAAAAATCGAGATCTGGAGAGTATGAAATAAGTTCAAGTAATAGAAAATAACTTTCTCCTACAGCCTGAATTAGTGGCTTATCCCTATGAAATTTATGTTTATCTAACGCATTACCTTCTCTCATATAATCCAATACATATACTGCTCTTTCTCTCACTAGCCTCTTTCTTTGCAAGTCTATATCCCTAATATTAAATAGTTTTTAAAAGTAAAAACTCAACTCTTCACGTATTTTTTAATTAAATCAATTATTTTCTGTATATCTTCAGAAGTATACGTATGCCCAGAATCCATAACTAAAATACTTCTAATTTCATCAACGGTTAAAGGGCATATGCTAGCTAAAACAGCCCTAACGTCTTCTCTACTTACAATACTTTTAAGCTCCTCCATTAGCTTTTGTGCTGATTCTGCATCACATTTTTCATTCTCATTCAGATAATCAAATGTTTTCTGTAGTAAATTGGAAGAAACGCCAGACTTTATAACTTCCCCAAGTAATTTTTTTGCAACAGGATAAGGAATGTAATGCTCTTCAATTATATATACAGATGACAATTAATTATCACCTAACCTTTATTAACATTAAAAGGGAATAAATGTTCCGGTCTAACTATCAATATCTTTTCTTTACTACCTACTTTAACTGAAATCTCGTATGCTCTACCTCTTTTACCTATAATACGTCCTACTTTGCCTTGATAACGCCTATGAGGCATTCCTGCATGAACTGAAGAATTAATTTTTATAACAACATAATCGCCAGGCTTATATTCATACATTAATCTACTTAAAGGAGGAATAGCACCCCTTTCTCTAGGATTCTTTCTTAACAAACTCCTTGATCTAGTACGATAACCCTTAGAGTGTTTAACCATACTATTCCCTCATATCCATTATATAACACATAATTAAGATTTTTGTTGGAAAAACATTTAAGGCACAATTAAACTATACTACTCTCAGAGTTATGCGGGGGTGCCCGAGCCTGGTCAAAGGGGGCGGACTTAAGTTTCAATAAGATAAGAGATCCGCTGGCGAAGGCCTGCACGGGTTCGAATCCCGTCCCCCGCATTTTTATTTTTTAAGTTTATATTAGCCGGCGTTCCTATTAAGTTAAGTAGTAAGATATTCTATTAACCTTTTAGCAAATTATTTTTTATATACTACTAATTAAAACGCAATACTTAATTCTCAATTTATATTAAATAAAATATATTTCAGAACAAGTAAGCTTACGCTCGTATTTTAACATGGAGAAAATGCTTTTTAGAAGATGGGCCCGCGGGGATTTGAACCCCGGACCACTCGGTGTCTCATAGCCCTATTATGAGCCGAGCGCTCTACCGGGCTGAGCTACGGGCCCAATATAACATTAAAAAAATTACTTTTAAGACTTACGCTTAACTTTTTAGGTACCATACTTCCATTGCTTCATATATTCCTTTTGCTCTTCCGTAAGTTCATCAATTAATATGCCCATAGTCTTTAACTTGATCTGAGCTACTAAATAATCCAGCTCTTCGGGCATGTTATAAACTTTTTTAGATAATTTATCTTTATTTTTAGCTATATATTCAACTGCTAACGCTTGATTTGCAAAACTCATGTCCATCACTTCACTTGGATGTCCTTCAGCAGCAGCTAAGTTTACTAATCTTCCATCAGCTAGTAAATATATTCTTTTACCATTTGGCAAAATATACTCATCAACATAAGGCCTTATATTTCTTTTACCAATAGAAATCTCCTTTAAACCTTTAACGTCTATTTCCACATTAAAATGACCTGCATTAGCTAATATAGCACCATTTTTCATATTAAGTATATGCTCCTTTCTAATGACGTTAATATTTCCAGTAGCTGTAATAAAGATATCACCTATTTTTGAAGCCTCACTGATAGGCATAACTTCAAAGCCATCCATTACAGCCTCTAGTGCTCTAATTGGATTAACTTCTGTGACTATTACTCTAGCCCCTAAACCTCTTAACCTATTTGCTATTCCTCTCCCTACCCAGCCATATCCAGCTACAACTGCAATTTTACCTGCAACAAGTATATTAGTAGCTCTTAATATCCCATCTATAGCACTCTGTCCAGTTCCATAGCGATTATCAAAGAGATATTTTGTATACGCATTATTCACTGCTATTACTGGATATCTAAGCACACCTTGTTCTTCCATTGCCTTAAGTCTTATTACTCCAGTCGTAGTCTCCTCAGTTCCACCAAATATCTTCAGCTCAGAGGCTTTTTCGTGAATATACGCATGCAAATCACCACCATCGTCCATTACTATCTGAGGATTGTTTAGTTTAACTATACTTTCTATATTTGAATAATATTCTTCTTCTGTCTCTCCCTTCCATGCAAACACTGATATCCCATCATTTACTAAGGATGCCGCTACATCGTCTTGAGTAGATAATGGATTACTTGCAGCTAATGCCACTTCTGCTCCACCTATCTTTAAAGTTCTAACTAAAGCCGCAGTTTCCTTAGTAACGTGAAGAACTGCAGCTATATTTATACCCTTAAGTGGTTTTTCAACCTCAAATCTCTTTCTTATTTCAAGCAATGTCGGCATGTGCATTTCTGCCCATTCAATCTGTTTTTTACCTATTTCCGCCAGGGAAAGATCCTTTACCTTATACTTCATCAAAACTTTCTAAGTATCGCTCTATTAAAAAATAATCTTTAATTTGGAGTGAAACAAATAATTGAGCATCAAATTATGATTATATATTATTTCATATATAATATAATTTATTAACTAAATTGAATTTTACTAAGATGTTTATGATATCTCAGTTAAACAAAAGTAAAAGTAAATATATAGAAAAATAATTGAATTTTATAATAAAACATGACTTACTAGAACATTGGGTAAAAGCCTTAAGCGCTAAGCTAATTAAAGTTGGTTTAATTATATTCTTCATTAGTTTTAAAAACCACGATCTAGACTATTCTTAGGACCAAGAATGTTTAAAAACAACGATTTTATATACATAGAATATAGTGTAACGTTAAAGGACACAGGAGAACTTATTGATACCACAAATGAGGAGGAAGCTAAAAAGGCTAACATCTATGACGAGGGAAAAACTTACGGTCCTAAATTAGTTATCCTAGGTGAAAATAGATTAATAAAAGGTCTAGAAGAAGCACTATATAACTTTAATTTGAATGAGGAAAAGGTAATTGAAATACCGCCAGAGAAAGCTTATGGAGAAAGAGATAATAGTAAAATTAAGATTGTATCTTTAGGAGAATTAAAAAGACAAGGAATCACTCCAACTCCGAATTCAATTTTAAGATTAGCTGACGGAACTACAGCAGTTGTAAGAAGCGTAAGTGGAGGAAGAGTCGTTCTAGACCTTAATCATCCTTTAGCTGGAAAAACATTAGTTTACAAGGTTAAGGTAGTAAAAGTTCTGGAAAATGCTAAAGATAAAATAAATGCTCTTATAGAACGTAGATTCACCTCCCAATATGTTAGCAAGTTTAATATAGAGATAGATGATAATAAGAAAACTGTTAAAATATCAATTCCAAAAGATTTATACTTATTAGATAATTTACAATTAAATATTTATGCCTTAGCATACGAAATAATAAATTATGTCCTTGCTGATTATACTGTAGAATTCGTACAACAGTACACTAAAGATGTTTTCTCGGGCAAATAGTCTAGTCTATGATTTCTGTTATCCGCGCTACTTTTTCTGCAGAATTCCAAGTAAGGCCCCTATCGCCTAATATCGTATATCTTTCTGGTCTAATTGTATGAGCAATAGTTAAGGCTTTTATTATCACCTCATCTGGTAATCCTACTTTTTTAGCCTTAACTGGAAACCCTATTTTCTTAAGTCTATTCCTGATTTTACGCCAATTTAAACCATGAAGATAAGCCATCATAATAGTACCTAACCCTACGAGCTCCCCATGAAGTACTCCTTCTGGATGTAAAAGCTCTACGGCATGCGCAAATAAATGCTCTGACCCGCTAGCTGGTCTCGTACTTCCAGCCATGCCCATTGCTACTCCACTGCTTATTAACGCTTCCATCAACATACTTGTTCCATATTTTATATCTTTATTAATTATTTTTGTACATTGAAACGCATGCTTCGCAGACATTATTGCTAAAGAAGCTGTATAATCCCCATAATATTCCCCCCTTAGCTTAGCTGCAAGCTTCCAATCCCTTACAGCTATTATTTTACCTATTGTATCACCTATACCTGCATTAATTAGTCTACGAGGAGCTGAACTTAGTATTTCTATATCAGCAATTATAGCCAAAGGCTCTTTAGCTTTCACTGAAACTGGTCTAGATAAACCCTTAATAGATGCGAAAGGTGATGTAATTCCATCATGGGAAGGGGCTGTTGGAATACTTATAAATTCTAGATTATTTCTAAAAGAGACGTATTTAGCGACATCAATTACCTTACCTCCTCCTACCCCTAATAGAACTTTAGGGTTAATTTTTTTTACTATCTCCTCCACTTTATATACTTCATCTAAAGTTGCATTACTTATTTCTACCACTTCATACGAGGAATCCTTAGGTAGATTCTCCATTATTTTCTTTGCTATATTTTTTGTGAATTTTTCTCCGGTAACTATTAAATAGGGAAATTTTAGACCTAACTGTGAGAAATAAATCGATATATTTTCTATTATATTGTAACCTATAAATACTCGCCTAGGCAAGCTAATTACGTGCTCTTTAATACTCACATGTATAAAAGGAAGATTTAAATATTAAAAATTAACATAGATAGGTTTAGTTAATAGCTACTTCTTAGTTGGTGAATAGAGTGGCTTCGTCTAGTCGAATAAACATAGTGTCTTCTATATATAATGAATTAAAAGATTTAGGAATAACTAGAATAGAATATGAAGGACCTACAATAGCAGTATACGTTAAAAAACCCGCATTAGCAATAGAAAAAGGAGAAGTTGTAAAGAAATTAGCTAAAGATATTAAAAAAAGAATAATAATAAAGGCTGACCCTTCAGTAAGGAAAGACAAGAAAGAAGCTGAAGAGATAATAAAGAATCTAGTCCCTCAAGAAGCTCAAATTGTAGATATAAAATTTGATGAGGATCTTGGTGAAGTTTTAATAAAGGCAAAAAAACCTGGTTTAGTAATAGGTAAAGGAGGTTCATTACAACAAAAAATCTTTGCTGAAACTTTTTGGAAAGCCGAAATTGTAAGAGAACCTCCAATAAAATCTAGAACATATGACAGTATTTTAGAACATATATATAACGAAACAGAATATAGAGCTAAAATATTAAAAATATTTGGAGAGAGAATACATAGGGAAACGGTGTTTGAAGATAAATACGTAAGGATAACTGCACTTGGAGGATTTCAAGAAGTCGGTAGATCAGCTGTATTAGTGGAAACGCCAGAAAGCAAAGTTTTACTAGATGTAGGCTTAAATCCAAGTGCAAATATGTTTGGCGAAAAATTATTCCCTAAATTAGATATAGAACAGTTAAGATTAGAAGATTTAGATGCAGTTGTAATCACCCATGCTCATCTTGACCATTGCGGAATGGTACCATTTCTCTTTAAGTACGGCTATGAAGGCCCAGTATATACAACTCCACCAACTAGAGACATTATGGCATTAATGCAATTAGACTCCCTAGATGTAGCTGAGAAAGAAGGAAAACCCTTACCATATTCCGCAAAGGAAGTTAGAAAAGAGTTATTACATACAATAACGTTAGATTATGGAGAAGTTACTGACATTGCGCCAGATATAAGATTAACGTTCTACAATGCTGGGCATATTTTAGGTTCTGCGATGGCTCACTTACACATAGGTGATGGAAAACATAACATAGTTTATACGGGCGACTTTAAGTTCGCTAGAACTAGATTACTAGATAAGGCTAATTCTGAATTTCCAAGAGTTGATACACTGATAATGGAAACTACATATGGAGCTCAAGAACAACCTAACAGAGAAGAATCAGAATTAGAATTATTAGAAATAATAAATAAGACCCTTAATAAGGGTGGAAAAGTTCTAATACCAGTATTAGCAGTAGGTCGAGGACAAGAAATAATGTTAGTGATAAACGATTTCATGAAAAAGAAACTCATCCCAGAAGTTCCAGTATATATTACGGGATTAGTTGACGAAGTTACTGCGATACATAATGCTTATCCTGAATGGTTAGGAAAAGAAGTAAGAGAGTCAATACTCTATAAAGATGAAAACCCATTCACGTCTGACTTTTTCAAAAGAATAGAGGGATATAGAGAAGACATAGCAAAAGGAGAACCTTCAATCATCATAGCAACATCTGGAATGTTAAATGGAGGGCCTGCAGTAGAATTTTTTAAAGCGTTAGCACCAGATCCTAGAAATGCTATCGTATTCGTAAGCTATCAAGCTGAAGGAACTTTAGGTAGAAAAGTCAGAGACGGTGCAAGAGAGGTACAAATAATTGATAGAGATGGAAGAGTAGAGTCAATACAAATTCAAATGGAAGTTAAAGCTATTGAAGGCTTTTCTGGACATTCTGACAGAAGACAGTTGCTTAGCTTCTTAAAGAATATCGAACCTAAACCCAAGAATATTATACTCAACCATGGAGAAGCTAATTCAATACGGACCTTTGCGAATTTTATCAAAGAAGAGAATAGACTAGGTTATAGGGCAAACATCTATACGCCAAATATACTTGATAGCTTAAGGGTAGCCTAATGGAAAAACTTTAAAACATCTAGTATTTTACATAAAATGATTAAGGGCCCGTCGTCTAGCCTGGTTAGGACGCCGCCCTTACGAGGCGGAGGTCCTGGGTTCAAATCCCAGCGGGCCCATATATTTCTATATAATTGAAAGTAGCTCTATCACTATAGCGATTCACTAATTTCCGCCCATTTTACTAACTTGTCAAATACCCAGCCAATGAAAACCTAGTCTCAGTATTAATAGCAAAGTTCGTTATAACTTGTCAACGTTAAAAAGCAAAGTTTTTATCGCTTAGTTAACGCGTTCTCTAAAAATATAGTACCATAAAAAGTTTGTTTGATTATAAATACACATACATCATAGAGAAACTGAGATAGAGAAAATCTTATGCATGTTAATTAATATTCTAAAATTACCTTATAATAATTTTGTAGCAAATATTACTTTAATTTGGTAATATAATTTTTACATTATATTAGTAAATATTCCTATAATTGTATTGACTAGCTTAAAATTCAATAAGTCATACTATTATAAAACGAGACCCTTTATTATATTTATCAATAATCATCCTATATTATCTAAAATATCTAATATATAGAAAAATATTGATAGAACTAGGTACTTTGTGTATTGTATTTATATTTTATATTATAATAAAAATTTAGGAAGTGCGGGGGACGGGATTTGAACCCGTGCAGGCCTTCGCCAGCAGGGCCTAAGCCTGCCCCCTTTGACCTAGCTCGGGCACCCCCGCACTATAAAATAAGATAACTAAAGATTTAAAAAAGCTAGTCCTTTACAGTCTCAAGTATAGATACTACATTCCATATTGAAATCCTAGCGTGTGTAGGCATATTAGGGTCTTGGCTTATATCTTCGAGAATACCTATTGCATTTGCAGCCCTTACTGCAGGACTTAATGCTTGATCTTGTAAATTCCTTATGGCATCAGTTGCAGCTCTTCTGATGTTTCTTGGAACACTTGTATCATTGACAATTTTTTGTAATAAAATTACTGCCTGTTTTATCTTAGCTTCATTATCATAGGGCATTGATATGTTCCATCACCTCTATTTACTTTTTAATATAGGGAGTTTAAGATTTATTTATGAGTAATGAGCATGAGATAGGCGTTAAGAAAGCTGCGGAACTCTTAAGACAAGGCGCTACAATGTTAGAAGAAGCATGTCCTATATGTAAGATGCCACTTTTTAGGTTAAAAACTGGTGAAGTAGTATGCCCAGTACACGGGAAAGTCTATATAGTAAAAAGCGATGAAGAAGAAAGGATAGTAAAAAGAAATCTGGAATTAGATGAAATTGAGAATATTTTAATTGATGGATTGTATACCAATGCAAAAAAAATAAAAGAAGATCCTTCTGATTCAGAGGCAATACTTCAAGTTATAAGGTATTTAGATGCCTTAGAAAGGCTAAGGAGAATTAAACCAAATAATTCTCAATAATCTTTATCGCTTGACGTAAAATTTCCTCCTTATTTTTAGTAGCATCTATCACATAAAAACCGTACTCTTTAGCTAACTCTAAATATTTTTCCCTTACTTTCTTTAAGCTATCAATTTTTTGCCTAAAATTGAACTTATCATTTTTTATTCTATTTATTGCAATCTCTACTGGTATATCGAGAAGAATTGTTAGATTAGGTTTTGGAAAATAAGAATTGACTAGCTTAATCCATTCTTTGTCTAAACCTAATGCGCTTTGATATGCTATACTTGAAAAATAATATCTATCAAGAATTATTAAATCAACATCCTTTTTATTTGATATCCAACGAATATGCAATTCCCTATCTGCAGCGAAAAGTAAAGTTAGTAATAAAGGATCGTCCCAGCCCACCTTCTCTATTAAATTTATTATATCTGCAGAGAAAGGCTCTTGAGTAACTAATACTTTCAATCTTCTTTTAGATTCAAAATATTCTTTCAGTGCTAACGATAAGGTTGTCTTTCCAGAACCGTCTATCCCTTCTATTGCGATCAGCTTTTGCATTTTCTAAATCTAATTCTTCTTTCCTCAAATTTATCATTTAAGCTAATATAGCCTAGCATAACTCCAGTAAAATCGCTAGTTTTAGATAAAACATTTATGTAATTATCCCTTAAGTCCTTTAATAAACCAGCACCTATAATCTCACCGTCTTTTATGATACCTAATAGAGCACCCTTTAAAGTATCTAAATCTATATAGTAACCTATACAAGGCTCTTCAGAAATTAGCTGAACATAATCTCCCCACGCAAAATACAGTATATCTGAAATCTTAGAACCTATAAGATTTTCAGCTGATATTTTAACCTCTTTAGCTTCGTTAAAATATTTCCTATATTTGGAGATTCTATGTATTTTTCTAGCATAACGATCTTTATGCAAATCTATTCTTTTTAGCAATACAGCTTTATTTCTATAATTTGGAGGTAATAAATCCTTAATTTTATTGTCAAAAATAACTATATAATCTGGGTCTATAAGATAGATAAGTTCAAATTTATGTAACATAGCCTTAAAGCCGTTTATCCAACCATCAGTGTCTATTATTGTTAAACTTTCTTGAGGTACAGTTTCATAAAGTCTGAGAATCTTATTTACATGAAGTCTAGGATTTACCGAGGGAGTTATATCACCAAAAAAATCTATTCTATCAAAACCCTTATCCTCTAAGCTGAGAGATCTATCTCTAGGTTTCAACGCTGCTATAAAGGCTGGTAAAAATAAAGTTGATTGACCTACGTCCGCATCTAATATCATCACATGGGGAAATGAAATATTTGAAAGTAGTGTAGTAAAATAAGTCTTCCCAGAATCAGTATCCCCTAAAAGGATAGCCGTTCCACCTGTCGAGAATATCTCTTGCGCTTTTTCATCCCAATTTAACGATAGATTAGAGTTTATAATTTTACAGTCCATCTCCATTTTAGTATTCTCGTTGTAAACTATAGTATATGTTTTTTTATCGTATATAGTAATACTTTCTCCTTTTTGTAGATCAATTCCAATTATTTTAATTTGCCCATCTACTACTTTTAATTTACAAGGTCCCTCAATTATTAATTCCTTATTCATGAAGATGCCCTTAGAGCTATGCTATAAGCTGCACGTAAATCTTTGTCTTTTATTTGATTAAAATGTGTTTTTATATTTGTATGCTTTTCATCGACATCTTTTACATTTTCATATTTTCTAGATAAAATATCAAAAATTTGCCTTCCGTATTTATTACCAATTCCTACGCCTATAATTTTTCTTTTAGCAGGATATGTAAGTAAAATCTCATCTATTAATTGTAATAATTTCTCTAAATTGTTTGCTCTCCTAAATTCTATTAACTCTCCGTCAATTAAAACAACTATAGTTAGATAGGACGAATTAGTATCTATACCAATAAGCAATTCATTAAATTCTTGTTTTCCTCTACTTAAAGCTACTATATAACCAACGTACTTTAGAATTTCCTTCTTATCCTTTATCTTTTCTATTCTTACCTTTATTTCACCATTATCAGTTACTCTTACATTTCTTTTTCTTAATTCAATTAAAAGATCTTTATAAATCTTTGGCGAGTCCGTTAGGATTGTTACATTTTTTATATTCACATGTATATTGTTTAGTTAGTGAGATATAAACTTTGAATTTATCCTCATTTGTGTTTGAAAGGGGAAATTTTGTATCCATATATGGCGGGGCTGGAGTTGGAAAGACTATTCTCTCATTACAGCTCGTATTAGATATTAGACCTTCGATATATATATCTACAGAGGGAGTTATGTTTGAGGCTAGATTAGAGAAAATTAACGTAGGTAAAGGGGTCCATTTTGCATCAGTAAATAGTAATGAAGAACTTTATAGTTCTCTTTTAACTGCTATGAAATATAAACCTAAACTCCTAGTTATAGATACGATTAATAGATTTTATAGATACGAAAGAAATTTACAAAAATTTCTAAAAATATTAGTTACTTTAAAGGCAATCTCTGATTTAAATATAAAAATATTGCTTACATGGCAAATGTCCTTTAACAATAAAGTTGCTGGGGAAAAGTTGATGAGGCAATTATCTGACGATGTATTGAGAATGTCAAAAAATTATATTATAGGAAATCTCAGAAAATGCAAGTTTAAAATAACGGATAGAGGTGTTATAGGTTGTCTGTAATTTATAATTTACTCATAGCTTTACTAATTTATTTACCAGCATTTGTTGCGAATGGAAGTGCACCCTTTATTAAAAATGGTACTCCAATAGATCTAAAGAAGGAGTTCATAGATGGTAAAAGAATATTTGGTGATGGAAAAACCTTTGAGGGGCTATTAATTGCATTAACATTTGGTACTACGATTGGAGTAATTTTAACTAGAATATTTAATGATTTTAACTGGATTTTAATCTCTTTTATAGAATCTTTATTCGCAATGATAGGAGATATGATAGGAGCTTTTATAAAAAGACGTATTGGCGTACCTAGAGGAGGCAGAGTGTTAGGTCTTGATCAGCTAGATTTTATTTTAGGCTCATCTTTAGCACTTTTAATAATGCATGTTAGCTTATTATGGTATCAATTTTTATTTATCTGTGGAATAGCTTTTTTACTTCATCAACTTACTAACTATATTGCCTATATATTAAAAATTAAAAATGTCCCCTGGTGATATTAAATATGCCAAAAAGGTATAGTAGGTTGTATAATGAAGTTATAAATAGCTACGTAATTTTAGTATTAATATTTATATTAATTATTGGTATTCTGGGCGTAATAGCATTTCCTTATTATATCTCACCGCTAAATAACGGGCAAGCAATAAATAGTGCAGGTTATCTTGCACTGGGAATATTAGTAGTAATATTCTTATTACTTGGTATATATTTCATGGATAGAAATGAACACGGTTTAGGTGCTATGACCATTTTAATATCATTAATAATTTTAGTCATAGTTATTTGGAGTCTATATGGATTTAATGCCGTAAAATCTATATTTGGGATTTAAGATGTAAACCTATGGATCCAATAAAAGTAAAACTTTCCACGGGAAGAGAAATTGAAATAAATGATGATGTAATAGCAGTACTTAATGAATACGTAAGGACACAGATTACCTTAGAAGAATTAGCAAAGAGATTAGGATTGTCTGGATGGGAAGAAGCTTACGAACTTATCAAATTAGTACCGGCATGGATAATGTGGACTCCATTACCGATATATAAGAAACTAGCTTAGACTTTTTTGTAACATTCAGGTTTAGCTTCATAAATTATACCACTTTTCCTCATATCAACTACTAGTTTTTCAACGTTTGATTTCTCAATCCCTATTTGTTGTGCCTCTTTTATTATTTCCTTAAGTCTAGCACATTCTGAACTACTAGTTAAACTATCTATTATTTCTAAAACTTTCATCATCTTTTCCCTAGCACTTTTAGGTTTGCCAGTCATTATTGTATCTATATCTATCTTTCCACTTTCAATATCTACACCAACACTTTCTAAAAATATCCTCATAATATTTATAGCCCTTTCAGCGTCTTCTTTAGTAACTAAAGGCTTAAGTGCCATTCTAGCATATGCCTCAGATATCCTTATTAATGCCTCTAATTGTCTAGGTGTTATTAGTATTGGACTATCTGGATTTTCTGCACTTTTCTTTCTCATCTCTACAAAGAAATCTACAATCAATTTTTTTGCCTCATCAGTAATTTTTGGATTCACATATTTTCTGGCATATGCAATATATTTCTTTAGCAGCTCAATATCTATAATATTTTTTGTAACTTTACCTGCATGAACATCAACTATATAGTTAGCTAGTTCCTTATCTTGCTCTCCCGGTTGATCTCTTAGTATAAATATTAAATCAAATCTAGATAAAATCGTAGTAGGCAAATTAATATTATCAGAAACAGGTCTTTCTGCAATATATCTTCCAAATTTTGGATTTCCAGCTGCTATTACTGAAGCTCTAGCGTTAAGTTTAGCCACTATCCCCGCTTTAGCTATCGACACAGTTTGTTGCTCCATAGCTTCATGAATAGAGACTCTATCTTCTTCTCTCATTTTATCTATCTCATCTATTACCGCTACACCTCCATCAGCAAGAACTAATGCACCAGCCTCTAAGTAATAATCTCCAGTTCCTTTTTCTCTCACTACAGCAGCTGTTAATCCAGCTGCTGTAGAACCTTTTCCAGTAGTATATATAGCTCTAGGAGCTACTCTAGCCACGAATTGAAGCATTTGCGATTTTGCAGTTCCAGGATCACCTATTATTAGGACATGAATATCCCCTCTAATTCTAGAATCTGGCTGATTTTTGGGTACTCCTCCAAATAGTGCTAATGCTAAGGCCTCCTTTATTTCCCAATGACCATAGATTGACGGTGCTATGGATGCTATAATTCTTTCTCTTATCCAAGGATCTTTAGCCAATTCTTTTATTCTCTTTTCATCTTCTTCAGAAATGGTAACCTCATCTAAGACCTTTTGAGACACTTCTATACTATTGACCTTCATATAAATATCGAATACTGCTTTTGTCCCTCTTTTAATTTGGGAATCTTGCTTTATCTCTAAAATCCCAGTTACTTTAACCCTATCACCTGGCCTAGCTGAATCTACTAAATCATCCTCTAATATTATCTCTAGTTGTCTTGGTAACTGACCTGAAGGTACCTCTTCTGGTCTTTCTTGAATTACGGCTTTTTGCCAGTCTACTAGTTTAGTCTTTTCTGGTATTAATTTAAATTGCCCAGGTTTACCACACTTAGGACAGACTGTTGGCATTTCTAGTATTTCTGGCATTTCACCATCTTCTGGCCATTCAAATTCCTGCATACAATCTGGATGCAAATGTTTAAACGTAGCTTTATATACCCTTTCCTTTATAGGAGTAGCCTTTACTAATATTCCATCAATAGCTACTAATTTATTTATATCAGAGCTTCTTATTTTCCTTAATTGAGATACTTTTGGTATATTTACTATCCTAACATGAAGTCTATCGACTTCTTTCTCATATGTAGGATCCAGTTGTAATAAATAATCATATAATGCGCTCTCTAGAATAGGTAGTATAGATTTGGTATTATTTATTATTTGATCCGCTAAATTTTCATTAAAAGAAAGGAGATCGATAAATTCAATTATAATACTTTTTTTCCTATATGCTATCATTTCGTTTATTTTTTCTATATACTTAATCTTTCCTCTATCGTCCTTAAAACTAGTTAAAAACTCTATAAAGAGATCTCTATAATCAATTTGCTTAGGAACTTCCAATTATGTCACCGTATAATTCCCTAATAATTTGTCTTATTACAGTATAAATTAAAAGCTCTTCTTCTGTCATACTATTTATAATATTCTGGTCACTTATATCGAGAAAGGCTAGTTGGACTATTTTCCTTGACCTTATTTTAAATATTTCATTAATCATAGCTATAGATTTTCTAAATTTCTCAATATTTTCAATATTATTGTCCTTTTTAAGCGATTCTAGATAAAATCTTATTTTCTGAAAATAATCTCTACTTAATGGTACAAGTGATGCTGGTATATTAACGTTTTGCCTTTCTTGAAATAAAATTCTACCTAAATCTTCTACTCCTACTGTATCTGTAATTTTTACTATATTTCTTTTTTCTAAAATATTAGCTAGCCAATAAGGTAGTTCATCTTCACTACCCTTAATTAATTCCACATGACCTAACGTAATAGAATTGCCATTCCAATCATCTAAAACCATAACCCTACGCTTATAAAGACTAGATAGTCTTTTGATAGCCTTAAGCTTAACCTCAATCACAATCTTTTTTCTTTATTACTAAAACTTATAACTAATGGAGTCTAACGTTAAATGCCTCATAACAACTAAACCCAATAAAGGCAAAAAGTGTATAAACGAGATACTTAATAGGTTATTAATAAAGGATATAAACGCTAAAGTAATAGAATACATAAACAATATATTATTGATATATTCTAACTTAGATCCGATGATAATTTATGGTTTACTTATATCTTCACCGCCTTCATGCGCTGAAAAAATTTTCCCATTTCATCTAATTTTGGAGAAAGATGAGAAAAAAATAATTAGCGAGACAATGAATTTTATGATAAATAAATTTAAGAATATTAAGACGTTTTTTGTAAGATGTTATAATAGAGGAGGAGAAATAAATTGTAGAGCAATAGAGATGGGAATTGGAATTAGCCTAAGAAATTTTCTAATTGTAGATTTTAAAAACCCAGATATAATAATATATGTAAATGCTCTTAAAGAATTCGTTGGTATTTCATTTTTGAAAAAGGGACAAGAAAAGTTTCAGTTAACCCTCTCACACACAAAATATAAAGTAATACCACATAATTTAGATAGGGGTAAAAGTTTTGGTATCAACTAAGGATATATTATCTGATACTTTACGTTCGCCAGTGCTAATAATTAAACATAAGGATAAGCTTTCGCCAGACTATGTACCTAATACTTTACCTCATAGAGAGGATAAAATAAGAGAGTTAGGATATATATTTAAAAGCATATTAACTGGAGAAGGCAAAGATTCCGAAAGGGTAGTAATAGTAGGAAGAACAGGTACTGGAAAAACTGCCACAGTAAAATCTTTTGGGAAAAGTTTTGAGGATATAGCGGAAAGAGAATTTGGAGTTAAAATAAAATATGTACATATAAACTGTTATAGACATAGAACATTATATTTGATAAGCCAAGAAATTGCAAACGCTTTAAAACTACCAATACCAATGAGGGGATTGTCAGCACAGGAAATTTTTAAAATAATTCATGAGTATTTAGATAGAAGGAATTTACATATACTAGTTACTCTTGATGAATTTAGTCACTTTCTAAATACAACGTCGACCGAAGAAATATACTTTTTAGTTAGACTATATGATGAGATTTCTGCAATAATAAAAAGAATAAGTTATATATTTATCGTAAATGATATGCATTCAATTTATAAATTAGATAAAAGTATAAGAGATCATATAGTTAGAAGAGTAATAGAATTTCCTCCATATACCTCAAATGAATTATATGATATACTAAAAGCTAGAGTAGATGAGGCATTTAATGAAAATAGTGTAGATGAAGAAGCTTTGCGTTACATTGCAAATGCGTATGGATTTGATAAGGGAGGTAGCGGAAATGCAAGAATAGCAATAGAAACGTTAGGTTTGGCTGGTGAAATTGCAGAAAAGGAAGGTTCGTCCATAGTATTATTAGATCATGCTAAAAGAGCAAATTCAATGATAAATCCCGAAGTTCAAGAAATGTTAGATAGTTTACTTTACCTTGACTTGCATCAGCTTATATTATTAAAGGCTTTAATAAGGCTACTAAATAGGAGTAAAGCAGAAGAAGTCACAATGGGAAATTTAGAAAATGAATACATAGAACTCTCGCATGAACTAGGAGAAGAGCCAAGAAAACATACGCAAGTATACGAATATTTAAGGAAATTGAAAGTAATAGGTATAGTAAATACAAGACAAAGTGGAAAAGGAATGAGAGGAAGGACAACACTTGTCTCACTTTCCCTACCGTTAGATAAAAGGTTAGATGACTTTATAACACAACAAATATTGGTGAAGCTAAAATCGAAAATTTAGCTTTAGATCCAATAAAAGTTAGAATATTATTTATTTTGATAAAATATGGGGATATGAACATAACGAAATTATATAGGCTAACAAAAATAAATTATATTAAATTAAAAAATGAATTAAGAATATTACAGGATATGAACATAATTGAAATATTAGGTGATAATAAAAAGATTATTAGAGTAAACTATAGTAATCCTAAGGTAATAATCTTAATTAACTTGTTAGAAGAGTTAAATAAAGATGACTGAACCAGAAGTAAGAATGGTTGATATTTCCAACAAGACCATTGTATTAAGGGAAGCTGAGGCTGAAGGATTTATAAGATTAAAAAAGGAAACAATACAGAGAATAGTTGAAAATGAGATAGAAAAAGGTGATATAATTTCTATAGCAAAAACCGCAGGAATTCTAGCTGCTAAGAAAACTTCAGAACTCATACCACTTTGTCACCTTATACCATTAGAAAATGTAGAAATTGATATAAAAATTGAAGATGAGGGACTGAGAGTTATATCAAAAGTTAAAGCACATTATAAAACAGGCGTAGAAATGGAAGCTTTAGTTGCTACTGCAATAGCATTGTTAACAATTTGGGATATGGTAAAAAAATATGAAAAAGATGATAAAGGACAATATCCCTATACTCTAATTAAAGAAATAAAAGTAGTTAATAAAATTAAACATGTTACTTAGGATTTAGTTATTGAATTAAGATACTCTTTTTCTTTTTGATTTAACTTTAATTGCTTCTCATATTTTTTAAAGAAGATAAGAAAATATGGATAAGTATCATTTATAGATTTATTAATGGATGTGTGTATACTAATTTTCTTAACAATCTCATCTCTGATACTTCTTATATCCTTACTCTTAGATAACATTTGTATATACGATGGAAATTGATACTTTTTCCACTTAGGTTTCCAATTAGGTTTCTTCTTTTCTATTTCAGCTAACGCAACACCAGAACTCATCATATCGTAAGCATAGGACAATAAATCCCAATCGCCTGCCTTAGCTCTCTTTAAGTAAATTGAAGCTCTAGCTAACGCATCAAAAGCCCTCCACACATCTTCCATGTTTTCATACTGAATAGGAATATTCTCGGATAACCATCGCATTAACATATCATAATCTATCTGAGCACTGGTCGCTGCACTCTTAGCTTGCCACGCATATTTAGCCCAAAATATATCTCTTAATGTCTCAAAGGGATCTAACTCACGTTCTTTCCTCCTAACTATTGACTTAATTAAATCTAACGTTACTTTACCGTAACCTTCTCCAACTCCTTGAAGCATATTAATCGCATATCTAACATCTCCTTCACTACTCTCAATTATATAGTCTAACGCCTCATCCTCACAGTTTATCCTTTCGGCCTGACAAATTTTTTTCAAAATTCTCCTTAAAGGATACTTCCCCAGTTTATTTAGTGCTATCATCTTTACCTTATTTCTTAAATCCCTAAGAGAGGGATCCCATGGATCATTTGCAGTCATTATTATGGGATATTTAGTTTTCTCTATCAATTCTAAAATTCCTTGAATAGCACCAACATCTTCTCGTGTATTTATTCCATCTACTTCATCTAACAAGATTAATTTACCACGAATACCAAAAAGACTACCATAAGTAGCCGCTTTTTCGGCTATATTTTTTATATCTTGTAACCTTCTCGAATCACTAGCATTCATCTCTAATAATTCTAGCTTATAATCGTGTGCCAAGGCTTCTGCTAAGGTAGTTTTACCTACTCCAGGAGGACCGTATAATAATACAGCATTTACAATAGGTTTACCTTTAAGCCAGGATTCTATCCACTCTTTCAATTCTTTTTTAGCATCCTCTTGGTTCTCAACTTCTTCTAAAGAACGAGGTCTGTATTTTAAAAACCATTGAATCATTTGCTATCACTCAAGTATTTATTACCATATATTGCAAGTTTCGCTAATAGGGCTGTAAGCTGAATTTCATCGTCTGCTCCTTCTATAATTCTAAACTCAGTTTCACCTATATAATCTAGTAATAAAACTCTTAGCTCTTCACTTATCTGAAGCTCAGAAGATGTAAGTTCCCTATGTATTTGTTTTATTATATCCTCTCCAGATAATCCATAAGTTACTAACAGTGTTCGTAATTTTTCTCTAGCCTGCATGAACTTACCTTGTAATGCTAAATTTACCATCTCTCTAATCTCTTTAGGTTGAGCTAAACCAAGAACCTTATATACAGCCTCTACAGTTATCTTACCATAAGCTGCAGCCGCTTGAAGTATATTTATACTTTTCCTCATATCACCTAATGTTATATCATATATAGTTTCCAATGCTTTCTGATCATAATCTACTTTTTCGTTTTTAACTATATATAATAATCTATTTACCATATCTTCTTTCTTTAAAGGATAAAATCTAAAAAGTGCTGTTCTCGATTGTATTGGTTCAATTATCTTACTGAGATAATTACATGCTAAAATAAATCTTGTACTTTCCGTATAAAGCTCCATAGTCCTTCTTAAGGCTTGCTGAGCATCTGCAGTCATATTATCTGCTTCGTCTAATAAAACTACTTTAAAGGGAACATTTCCTGGAGTGACAGTTCTCGCAAACTCCTTCACCTTACTTCTAATCACTTCAATTCCCCTTTCATCACTAGCATTAAGTTCTAGAAAATACTGTTCATAATTATCACCATATAAATCATGAACTAACGCTAAAGCAGCTGTAGTTTTACCAGTTCCTGGAGGACCTGCAAAAAGTAAGTGTGGCATATTTTTTTCTTTGACGAATTTCTTTAATCTCTCTACAATTTCCTTTTGATTTACTATATCATCAAGAGTCTTAGGTCTATATTTTTCTGCCCAAAGAATCTCCTCTATTTTTTCTACCATCTATTTTTCACCGTTTTACATTTATTTTCTCTTATATTTACCCATAATAAACCCTTTATCTATTTCATGACCTTTCATCATAGACTTCAATTCGTCTGCAGTTACATTCTTAACTTCTTTTAAAACCGAATCTAAGGCGTAAACGTAAAAGAAATATCTATGTGGAGGGTGAGTTCTAGGAGGACATGGACCATTATAACCAATTCTGCCAAAATCGTTAATACCTTGAATACCAAATTCTGATTTAAAAATTTTAGGAATACCTTCTGATAACTTATTAGTAGGTATGTTATATATTACCCAATGTATAAATGTCCCTCCAGGTGCATCCGGATCTTCTACGATTATAGCATAAGTTTTCACATTAGGAACAGAGTCCCATTCTAATGCTGGCGAAACATCTTCCCCATCACAAGTATATTTGGATGGAATAAAATCCTCGTTCTTAAAAGACGTCGTTCTTACTATCATCAATTATATTAGCGTAGATTCAAAAATAAAAGCACTCTTATACCTTTTTTAAGTAAAACTCGAATTCCTCATGACCTTTACTATCAATTTTAGTAACAATAACACCAGTACCAGTAAATGAATCCCTCTTTATAGCAGAAAACACAGCTCTTTTAGCTAAATCAACAGCTTCATCCAATGTCATGTTTTCATTATATTCATCCTCTAAAACTCCCATTGCAACCGGAGAGCCAGAACCTGTAGCTACATAATTTTCTTCCGTTATATCACCTAGATAATCTAAATTGAACAACCTAGGCTGATCATCATATCCTCCTATTAAGATCTGAACTAAATAGGGAAAATACTTACTTGCTGATAATATGTTAGCTAATCGAGTAGCAATACCTTTAATAGAAATAGGACCATATCTTGTAATTAAATTATAATGATATATATTTTTTAATATTTCATAAATGAATTGAAGATCGGCAACACTACCAGCAGTAGTTATAGCTATTTTATCCGTTATATATAAAACCTTTCTTACCATTTTGTTGGCAACAAAGAACCCTGCACTAGCTCTCCTATCAGCAGCAAGGACTACTCCGCTATTAACCTTTATACCAACTGTAGTAGTACCCTTGAGTATCTTATCTTCTAGTCGCAAACCATTCCCCGCAATCAAAATTTAAAACCAAAATTAAAAAGGTAATTATCAACTCTCAATCCTTTTAAGGATAATTAAATCTTTCTAGAAATAAATAGTAAATTCAAATATTAGCTAAACATCTTACCTTTAATAATATCAAAAATATTTTTTGAAACTTCCAATAAATCTCCATCTTTATATGGCTCCCCGCTTATCATTAAACCTACCGGAAGTCCATCTATTTTTGAAAAAGGTAAACTTATTGAAGGAGCACCTACAACATTAAATAATTCCGTATTAGATATTAATAAGTCTCTAAATCGCAATTCATTACCTATAACTTCAGAAATCTTAGGTGCTACAATCTTGGTAGTAGGTGATAATATAAAATCAACTTTCTTGAAAATACGTACATATTCATCTAATAATAATCTTCTATATCTTAATGTGTCTATGTAATCAGTTACTAAAATCTTAGAACCTTCAACAAGCAAATTATAAGTATCCTTAAAGTATTTATCAGCATATAAGGATAACCAATCCTTATGATATGAAGCTGCTTCAGCTAAACTAATAATCCTCCTAACCCTGTTTCCATATCTCCTTAAAAGTGGGAGATCTATCTCAATCAGATCAAAATATGACGATACTTTATCAATCGATTTTAACAATTCCTTAGATACCTCATTATCCTCAAATAAGAAAAGACCTAACTTAGGCCTGCTACGCAACTTGGACACTACGACTAATTTCTTGTCATTAGGTAAAATTACCTTAAAAACATGACGTATAAGTTCTATATCTTTTGCAATTATACCAATAGTGTCTAATGACCAGCTAAATGGTATAATACCATCCGTAGGAATTAATCCAGTAGTAGGCTTAAAACCTATTACACCACATAATGCAGCAGGAATTCTAACGGACCCACCAGTATCAGTACCAATACCTACCTTAACAATATCTAACCCTACTGCAACTGCTGACCCACCACTGGAACCACCACTAATTCTTTCTGGATCATTGGGATTTTTAGACGGACCAGCTATACTCGATGTATTAGTAGCACCTAATGCAAATTCATGAGTATTTGTCTTTCCTAAAATCTTTCCGCCTTCTCTTAATATCACATCCACAACATATGCGTTTCTAGTTGGAATATAGTTCTCTAAAATTTTGGAACCAGCAGTAGTTCTTACACCCTTAGTCAAAATTACATCTTTTATACCAAATGTAATACCCTCTAACTTACCTTTTTCATTTCCCTTTATTTCATAAAGTGTAATAAACGCGTTATACTTTGAATTTAATTCTTCTAATTTCATCTTCACTCACACAGAAAAGTGGTTCAGGAAGTTTTTTAGAAAGCAAATCCTCTTCCTCAGACATTTTATCCCAACAATTAGTAATCAGATCACATATTAATATCCTTCGCCACTTTACTTTTAAATATTATTCGTATTTTGTTTTATTCATTATTAGTTGAAGAGAAATAAAGCATATACTTTTTATACAGTTTAAACAAAAATATAACCAATGAAAGCTGTAGTAGTTCCAGGGAAAAAACAGGGTTATAGGTTAGAAGAAGTACCAGATCCAAAACCCAATAAAGATGAAGTTATCATTAGAGTAAATAGAGCAGCACTATGCTATAGAGATCTACTACAACTTGAAGGATATTATCCTAGAATGAAATACCCAGTGATCCTAGGTCACGAAGTTGTTGGCACTATAGAAGAAATAGGAGAAAACGTGAAAGGATTTAAAGAAGGAGATAAAGTAATATCCCTCTTATATGCTCCAGATGGTACTTGTAAATACTGTAAAATTGGAGAAGAGGCATATTGCCATTCAAGATTAGGATACTCTGAAGAACTTGACGGATTTTTTGCAGAAAAAGCTAAGTTAAAGGTTACAAGCCTAGTAAAGGTAGATAGTAATATCCCTGATGAGGGAGCTGTGTTAGTTCCTTGTGTAACTGGGATGATTTATAGAGGATTAAGAAGAGCTAATCTACAAGAAGGAGAGACGGTTCTAGTAACAGGAGCTAGTGGAGGAGTTGGAATACATGCAATCCAGGTAGCTAAAGCGTTAGGTGCTAAAGTAATAGGAGTGACTACATCAGAAGAAAAAGCAAGCATCATAAAGAAATTCGCAGACTACGTAATAGTAGGGGCTAAATTCTCTGAAGAAGCTAAAAAAATAGATGATATA